>Ga0247609_10001517_pt1 | contig 27314 bp, 21 predicted proteins | sample 172DNAGHGlowgp2_FD_193487 | JGI IMG/M metagenome (GOLD analysis project Ga0247609, IMG submission 193487) | Sheep rumen microbial communities from Palmerston North, Manawatu-Wanganui, New Zealand - 1728 DNA GHGlow gp2 | ecosystem: Host-associated > Mammals > Digestive system > Stomach > Rumen ...
GGATCTAAAGATTATAAAGACTTTAAAAAGAAAAAATATATAAGGTGTTCTAGATTTTCTAATATGCAATTAGATAGTAATACAGGATTCTTTGGTGGAGAAGTAAGACTAGGATTCTACTATGATGGCAAAAAAGAAATCCCTGTTACAGGATTCTCTATATCAGGTAATATTAATGAGCTTAAAAAAGAATTATATTTATCAAAAGAAATGGCTACATTACCCAATTATCAAGGGCCTAAATACATTCTAATTAAAGGAATGAAAATAGCATAATTTCACAAAAAAAGTAATAAATGGTGTGAAAATACTTCACATCATTTATTTTTGTCTTGTGAAATAATTGCACATAATAATTGAAAATAATGTGAAATATGCTATAATAATAATAGGAAGTGATGTGCTATGTTAAAAGATATAAGAACAGAAATAGGGATGACTCAAGAACAAGCTGCAGCTTATTTAGGAATTTCTAGAAGAACATTTTTAAAATATGAAAACAACGAATCCTTACAAAACTCTTTCAAAGGAAAATATATGGCTGATAGGCTTAAAAGAGCAAACCTAATAGATGAAGAGCACGGATTATTAAGTATTGGAAGAATAAGAGAATTATGTAGCGATATATTTCCTAAATATGGAGTAGAATATTGTTATTTATTTGGCTCATATGCAAGAGGCGAAGAAAGAGAAAATAGTGATATTGATTTACTGATTTTGATGCCTTTAGATGGATTAAAATTTTATGAATTAATTGAAAGCTTAAGAGATAGTTTAAGAAAAAAAGTTGATTTACTTGATGCAAGACATATCCATGAAGATCCTGAATTATTAAACAATATACTTAAGGATGGAATAAAGATATATGGTTAAAGATGATAATTATTACATAAGAAAAATAATTGATGACTTATCTTTTGTAGTTGAACACACAAAAAACATTTCTATGGAAGAAATGATAGATAATCCATTAATGCTTGATTCAATTATGTTTAGAATTATACAAATATCAGAAAACAATAATAAATTATCTAACGATTTTAAGGTGAAGAATAATAATATACCATGGATGTCCATTAAAGGAATGAGAAATATAATAGTTCATGATTATGGAATTATTAATTATGAAATAGTTTATGATACAGTTAAAAATAAAATGCCAACAATGATAGAAGAATTATTAAATGCAACATAATAAAACGGCTTAACTAGCCGTTTTTCTTCATATATTCTAAGAAACGTTTTGATGCTGTTGATAAGTTCTTATCATAGCATAATGTAATATATCTTGTATCTAATTTTTCTGGAATATTTATTATTTTTAGTTCTTTATTTTTTAATTCTTCTTGAATGTATTCTTCAGCAATACAAGTTATACCCATATTCTTTTTAGAGAACTCTACTAATAGGTCTAAGGAAGCTAATTCAAAGTTTGGTTTTAAAACTACTCCATATTTTAGTAAGTTATTATCTAACATTTTTCTTGATGAGCTTGCTTCTTCAAGAAGTATTACTTGATGATTTGCTAAATCAGATAAATGATTGATATTGCTTATATCATAATCATATGCACAAACAAAGACATCATGTAATGCTAAGCAATTTATTGTTTGTACATCTTCATAAATTGGTGAGTGAACAAACGCCATATCTACATCACCGTTTTTAAGTAATTTCATTGATTCGTTTGTCGTACAGTTAGTTACTTTAAATCTAATCTTAGGAAATAATGTTTCAAATTCCTTTAATTTATCAATTAAATAATATTTACAAATAGTATCACTAGCACCTACATAAAGAGTACCTGTATCTAAACTAGATAAATCTATAATAGTTTGATTTAGTAAATCTACTTGCTTAAATATTTGCTTACAATAATCATATATTTCTAAACCTTCTTGAGTTAATTTAACTCCTTTTTTAGCTCTAGTAAAAAGTTGAAAACCAACACTATCTTCTAAGGATTTTATGTTTTGAGATACAGCTGGTTGGGAAATATATAGTTTTTCACTTGCTTTTGAGAATGATTCTTCATTAGCAACTACATAGAAAACATGTAATAAATTTAAGTCACTTATCATATCTATAAGTCCTCCTTATAATATATATAATAATTATATATTTTACTTATACCATATAATTTGCTAAAATAAAAGAGCGAGGTGAAGATATTATGAAATATAGTGGAACAATATCTAGAGGAGTTAGAACTCCTATTATAAAAAAAGGTGATGACTTAGCATCAATCGTTGTTGATTCAGTTTGTAAGGCTGTAGATGAAGCTAAAATTGAAATCAATGATAGAGACGTAGTAGCAATTACAGAAGCAGTTGTTGGTATTTCCCAAGGTAATTATGCTACAGCAGACCAAATTGCTAAAGATGTAAATAATAAATTTGGTGATGCAACAGTGGGCTTAATTTTTCCAATAATGAGTAGAAACAGATTCTCTATGCTACTTAAGGGTATTAGTAGAGGAGTAAAGAAGTTAATTGTTATGTTATCTTATCCAGGTGATGAAGTTGGTAACAAATTAATTAGCCCAGATGCATTACTTGATACAGACATTAATCCATATAAGGATGTATTTACTGAAGCTGAATTTAGAAAATATTTCCCTAATACAGTACATGAATTTACTGGTGTAGATTATATTAAATATTACAAAGAAGCTTGTGAATGCGAATGTGAAATCATTTTAGCAAATGATCCAAGAGCTATTCTAAAGTATACTGATAATGTAATTATTGCTTCAATCCATGAAAGAAAGAGAAATAAGAAGATCTTAGAAAAAGCAGGAGTTAAGAAATGTTACTGCTTAGATGAATTAATGACAGCTCCAGTTGATGGATCAGGATATAATGATAAGTTTGGTCTACTAGGATCTAACTTAGCAACTGATAACTCAGTTAAATTATTCCCTAGAAACTGTCAAGAATTAGTAGAAGATGTTGCTGCAAGATTAAAGAAAATCTACAACAAGAATGTTGAAGTTATGGTTTATGGTGATGGTGCATTCAAAGATCCTCAAGGAGGAATTTGGGAATTAGCTGACCCAGTAGTATCACCAGGATTTACTAAAGGTTTAATTGGTACACCTAATGAACTTAAGTTAAAGTACTTATCAGATAATGAATTCAAAGGTTTAACTGGAGAAGAATTAAAGCAAGCTATGATTAAGAGAATCAAAGAAAAAGATTCTAACTTAGTTGGTAGAATGGAAACACAAGGTACAACACCTAGACAATTAACAGATTTACTAGGTAGTTTATCAGACTTAACAAGTGGTTCAGGAGATAAGGGAACACCAGTTATCCTAATCCAAAACTACTTCTCAAATTATTCAAATCAATAAAATTACATATAATTTTATATATAAATAATCATTTGAAAAAGGGCTAGAAATAAACGTTTCTAGTCTTTTTTGCTATATAATACCAAGATAATACAATATACGTTTCTTTTACGTTTTCTTTACAATATCTTTACAAAAATAAACAAATGTGTTATAATGGTGCAAAACAAGGAGGAGATATATATGAAAAAAATAATAGGAGTTGTTTTATTTTTATGCTTAGCAGTACTATTAACAGGATGTAAGAATAAATATCATGCAAAGATTTACGGGAAAAATGCTAATCTTATAAGTGAAGAATTCTTAGATACTCATAGAGTATACCATGCACATTATAAAGAAGTTGATGAAGATGGAAAAACTACATGGGTAGATGATACAACTTCACCAAAAGAAAGAAAATACATGATAGGAAGTCAAGCTGCATTAAATACTATTATTACTGAAGGAACACTTACTGTTGATTTTAGTAAGAAGATTGTATTAGTTCATATAATTATGGGTGTACATCCAAATAGAGCTTTAGTTTTAAAGAGCATTAAAGTAAAAGATGATGTTGTTAATGTTACATATGATTATAAACATAGTAATTTAAAAGATGCATCAAGTCCTACTCCAATTTATGCTGTAATAGTTATGGACAAAGTTGATGCACATGATTGTAATTTTGAATTTCAATCTGCATTTAAATATTATTAAAAAAGGGGCGTAATGCCCTTTTTTATTGAATAAATATATTATTTATTATAAAATATATAGAGGAGGTGATTTTTGTGAAACTATTAGGAATTAAAGTTAAACAAGAAATAACTGAAGCTTTAACAAATAGTCTACATAGTCAAACAACTGTTTCACAAGAATATATTGTACCTCCAGTAATAGGTAGAGTTAAAAACGCACCTAGTCATGCTTCATATATCGTAAATAAACTAAATTTGATGAACATTAAAGAAGAAAGAATCATTATTAACTTTAATGGTGAAATCATAAAAGTTGCTAAAGATGAACCTGCAAATTACTATGATGAACAAAGAATAGAAGTTCAAAAAGGTATATATAAAGACGTTAGAACAGTAGTTTATTTTGAACTAGTTTATGAAGAAGAAAAACAAGAAATAAAGAATGAAGAAGTTCAAGAAGAAAAGCCTAAAACAATATATGATGTTAGAGTTGAAATGTATGATGAAGGAAGATACTCTGAATGTAGAGATATCACTAAACGAGTTCTTGATATGGCTTTATCAGATAAGAACTATAAGGATGCAATCGACTTTAGATTGGACTTACTTGAACTAAATTCAAGACTTGATGAAGGATACTTAAATAGATCAGTTTTAAAGGATCTTTTAAGTGATTTAAATAGTGATGAAATTAAAGATCAAGATAAGGTTGAATTATATAGAACAATAGGTAAAAACTTTATGAATTTAAATGATTACGAAAACGCCGAAAACTGCTATAGAAAGGCATTATCTCTAACTGATAGAGATGACAAAGTCGAAGCAATTTTAAAAGAAATTTATTTCATTAATTTAAGGAGAACTTATGATACTGAATGCTTTATGTTAAGTTATTTAGCTAAGAAGAAAGATAAACTTTTAGAGCTTGAAAAAACAGTAGTTTTACCAGTAGATTATGTTGCTCATGATCCTATTGAAGCTACACGTAATTTCCAAGATATTATTTCTGATGTAATGGCTAAGGTTGATAATTTGCTAAAGAATAGCAAGAATAGACCTGACTATTATCAAATGTATTTTAGAAAAATGACTGAAATATTAAAGGAAGAATATAATATAGATTGGAAGAGTCCTGATAAGATTAATATCAATAAAATTTATTAAAAATTATATTTTTAAGAGCAATAACGTTTTCATTTTCGTTGTTGCTTTTTTTTATTATTTTATAGTGTATAATAAAATTGAGATAGTACCTTAAGGAGGAATAATAATATGTCTTTATTATTAGGAAAGAAAGTAAAATTATTTGCGCTTAGTTCGAATCAAAAGCTAGCTGAAGAAATTTCAGAAGCACTAGGAGTACCACTAGCAGATTGTGTAGTAAAAAGATTTGCTGATGGTGAAGTAAACATCAACATTAATGAAACAGTTAGAGGACATCATGTATTTGTTGTTCAACCTACAAACAATCCAGTAAATGAAAATTTAATGGAATTATTAGTTATGATTGATGCTTTAAAGAGAGCATCTGCTCAAACTATTAATGTCATTGTTCCATATTATGGATATTCTAGACAAGATAGAAAGGCTGCACCTAGACAAGCTATTAGTGCTAAATTAGTTGCTAACCTAATCCAAGTTGCAGGAGCATCTAGAATTTTAATTATGGATTTACATGCAGCTCAAATTCAAGGATTCTTCGATATCCCAGTAGATCACTTCGAAGCTCTTCCAATTTTTGCTGATTACTTCAAGAAAAAAGATTTATCTGATGTTGTAGTTGTTTCACCAGATCATGGTGGAGTTACTCGTGCTAGAAACTTAGCTAGAGCTTTAGATAACAAGCCAATTGCTATTATAGATAAACGTAGACCAGAACCTAATAAAGCAGAAGTTATGAACATCATCGGTGATATTCAAGGTAAAACTTGTATCATGATTGATGATATGATTGATACTGCAGGTTCAATTTGCGCTGGTGCACAAGCATTAATTGATGCAGGTGCTAAAGAAGTATATGCGTGTGCTACACATCCAATCTTCTCAGGTCCAGCTATCGAAAGATTAACTAACTCTCCAATTAAGGAAGTTGTAGTTACAAATACAATCGCATTAACTGAAGATAAGAAAGCTCCAAAAATTAAACAACTATCAGTTGGTCAATTATTTGGTGAAGGTATAATGCGTATTATTGATGATAGAACATTATCTGAATTATTTAGAAAATAATGAAATTAATTGTTGGTTTAGGTAATGTTGGTAAAGAATATGATCTAACAAGACATAATACAGGCTTTATGGCACTTGATTATTTTGCTAAAGAAAATAATTTAAGTTTTAAATTAGAAACTAAATTAGAAGGATTTATTTCAACAGGAGTAATCAATGGACAAAAAGTTGTATTATTAAAACCTACTACATTTATGAATTTAAGTGGTAATTCTATTTCTAAAGTATTAAACTTTTACAAAATAGATGTTAAAGATATGCTTGTAATTCATGATGACTTAGATCTAGCAGTTGGTACTATTAGATTTAGAAGTCATGGTGGTGCAGGTGGTCATAATGGCTTAAAGAGCATAATTTCCCATGTTGGTGAAACTTTTAATAGATGTAAAATTGGTATAGATAAAACAGATGATGCTGTTAGTCATGTTCTTTCAAAATTTAGTAAAGATGAACTAGTATCTATCAATAATGCAATAGAAAAAGTCAGTTATGCAATTAATGATTTTATTAGCGAAAAATCATTTGAAGAAATAATGAATAAATACAATTAAGAGGCTACCCCTTTACGGGTTTAGCTTCTTTTTGGCTTCTTGAAAGGAGGAATAAATATGCTTTTAAATAGTGAATTAATCAATAAACTCACAAAAAAAGAAGGATTTCATTTATCTAATGTAACTTCTAATTTTGCTTTATTTTTAATCGCGTCTAAATTCCAAACTGAAAATAAAACCATATTTGTAGTCCTTGATACATTATATGAAGCGCAAAAGTGTTATGATAAATTAATTAATATGCTTAACCCTGATGACGTATTATTTTATCCATCAGATGAATTAATAACTTCAGAACTATTAGTTTCATCTATTGAATTTAAGTTAGAAAGAAATCTAACAATTAAAAACCTACTTGATGGTAATAAACATATAGTTATAACTAATCTAACAGGTGTAATTAGAAAACAAATGCCTAAAGAAAAATGGATTCAATCAAGCATTAAATTTAATGTTGGTGATGAAATAAATATTAAAGATTTAGAAAATTATTTAATTACTTCAGGATACAAAAAGGAATACCTTGTAAGTAAGGTTGGAGAATATTCAATTAGAGGAAGTATTATAGATTTATTCCCACTAAATAGTATTAATCCTATAAGATTAGATTTATTTGATGTAGAAATAGAAAAGATAAAGGAATTTGATATTAATACACAAAGATCTATTAAAGAAATAGATAGTGTTGAAATCATTCCTTTAAATGAAATGTTTTATGATGATAATGATTTAGAGATTATCAGAGATTTCATTACTTCAATAGATAATCCTTCAGAAAAAGAAGAAGAAATCTTAAAACAAGATTTAGAAAATCTAGAAACTAGAAATAATATATCATTACTTAGAAAATATATCGGTCTAATTAGTAATGATACTATTTTAGATTTTGTTGATAAGAAAAGTATTTATTTTATTAATGAAAATAATTTAAATCAAGCATACATAAAAACACTTGATGATATATATGAATATAATAGTAATATTGATGGAAAAGTATTTAAAAAACTTAACTATTTTTATGACTATAATGAGATAAAAAATAAATATGTAATTAATTATTTAGATAACTTTAAAACACCTAATTCTAAAGAAATTAAGGTTAGAGATCCTGAAAGATTCTTTGGTAATTTAGATACTTTATTTGATTACTTAAATAGAAGTGATAAACGTATTATAATTGCGTTAAAATCAAAAGAAAGATTAAAACTATTAAAAGAAGAATTATTAGAAAGAAAAATAAACTATGAAATGCTTAGAAATCAGGATTATAACGGCGTTTTCCTTACTTTAGATGAATGTGCTTTAGGGCTTGATTTCTATGATGATAATTATATTATTTTCACAGAAGAAGATATATATAAAAGAGTAGATAATAAGGTTAGATATAAGTCTGTATTTGGTGAATCTAAACGTATTAAATCAGTTGATGAAATAAACGTTGGTGATTACGTTGTTCATTATGATTATGGTATTGGTAGATACTTAGGTATAGAAGAAAAAACCTTAATGAATATTACTAGAGATTATATTAAGATTTTATTTGCAGGTAATGACTATTTATTTGTGCCATTAGAGAAGATTGATTCTATTATGCACTATACGGCAAATAATACTCCAAAATTAAACAGCTTAAGCGGAACATCTTGGGCTAAAGCTAAAGAAAGAGTTAGAAACAAATTAAAAGATATTTCTGATAAGTTAATTGATTTATACAGTAGAAGAAATGAAACTGAAGGCTTCGCATTTAGTAAAGAAGATGTTATGCATGAAGAATTTAGACAAGATTTCACATATGAAGAAACAATTGATCAAGAAAAAGCTATTAATGATGTTATTAATGATATGGAAAAATCTAGACCAATGGATAGATTAGTATGTGGTGATGTTGGTTATGGTAAGACAGAAGTAGCTATGCGTGCAGCCTTTAAAGCAATTTATGATCATAAGCAAGTAGCTTTCTTAGCTCCAACAACAGTACTTGTTAGTCAACACTATAATACATTTATAGATAGATTTAATAAATTTGGAGCAATCATTAAAAAGATATCTAGACTTACTTCAACAAAAGAACAAACACAAATCTTATCAGATTTAAAGGAAGGTAAGATTGATGTAATTATTGGAACTCATAGATTATTATCTAAAGATATTGAATTTAAAGATTTAGGTTTATTAATAATAGATGAGGAACAACGTTTTGGTGTAGAACATAAGGAAAGAATCAAAGAATTAAAGATAAATGTTGATACTATTAGCTTAACAGCTACCCCAATTCCAAGAACTCTACAAATGTCTATGATAGGTATAAAAGATTTATCTGTAATAGAAACTCCACCTAAAAATAGATATCCTGTTCAAACATATGTTTTAGAATATAATAAGTCTATTATAAAAGAAGCTATAGAACGTGAATTATCGCGTGGTGGACAAGTTTTCTACCTTCACAATAGAGTAAGTGATATAGAAGATGTAGCTAGAAAAATACAAATATTAATACCTTATTCAAGAGTAAGCTTTGCCCACGGAAGAATGGATAAGAATACTCTAGAAAATAGAATAGAAGATTTTATTGATAGAAAATATAATGTCTTAATTTGTACAACTATTATAGAAACTGGTATTGATATTCCAAATGCGAATACTCTAATAGTAGATGATGCGACTAGACTAGGTTTATCACAACTATATCAACTTAGAGGTAGAGTTGGTAGAAGTGATAGAATAGCTTATGCATATTTATTCTATGAAGAAAATAGAAAGCTTACACAAGAAGCTAATGAAAGATTAACAGCTATTAGAGATTTCACTGAACTAGGTAGTGGATTTAAGATTGCTAAACGTGATTTAGCTATTCGTGGATCTGGAGATATTCTAGGTGCTGAACAATCTGGATTTATTGATTCTGTTGGTTATGATATGTATATGCGTATATTAAAAGAAACGATAGATGAAAAGAATGGAGTAGTTAAAAAAGAAGATGTTTCAACTCCAGTATTCTCTAATAGACATATTCCAAAAGAATACATTAATGATGATGGTGTAAGAATAGATATTCATAAAAAGATTGATTCCATTACTAAAGAAGCTGATATTATTGTTCTAGAAGAAGAATTAAAAGATAGATTCGGTAATATAAGCGATGATATAAAGACTTATATGTATGAAAAATTAATGGATTATTATTTAGTTAAGCTAAATGTAACTGTTGGTGAAAAGACTAATGATCATATAAAACTTATATTCGATGAAAATAGTAATGGAGAAAACATCTTCAGAGCATCTATGAAATATACAAGTGAAGTAAAAATCAATTATGTAAGAGGAAAACTTCATGTCATATTCTATATATTTAAATTAAAAGAAAACTGGATAGTAGAAATATCTAAATTCTTAGAAAGAATAGACAATTTATAATAAAAGTGGCGATTCGATTCGCCATTTTTATTTATGAAAACATTTTCAAATAAATAATAATATTATTTAATATTTTATATGTATTTCCTTTATGTTAAAATGATAGCGTCTAGTTTTTATAAAGTGAGGGTTTTATATGAAAATTATTGCAAGTAGATCAGAAAATAAAAAATTATCAAGTAACATCTTAACAATAGCTGCAGAGGCTAGAGAAGCAAAGAAGTTAAATCCTAACGTAATCGACGGAACGATTGGAACACTTTATGACGAAGACGGAAAGATGTTAGAATTCCCATCAATTAAAAAGATAATTGATAGTCTTTCATATGCAGAAAAGTTTGGTTATGCATCAACTGCAGGTACAGCTAAGTTCAAAGAAGGAATTGCTAGATGGGCTTTAATGCAAACATATGATGATGTAACTAAAGACTTTTATTATGGCGTAATTCCTACACCTGGTGGAAGTGGAGCTATCGGAAATACAATCGATAACTACGCAAATGAAGGAGATAGCATCTTAGTTCCTAATATTTGCTGGGGACCTTACAATGCAATGGCAAAAGAAAGAGGTTGCTTTGTAAAGAATTATGAATTATTTAAAGATGGTTATTTCAACACAGAAGATTTTAAGAAAGATGCATTTGAACTTGCAGAAAAGCAAGGTAGAGTTTTAGCTATTATAAATGACCCATGTCAAAATCCTACAGGTTATGCCTTAGAAGATAAGGACTGGGATGAAATAATTGAATGTATTAATGAGATTTCAAAAGATAATACATTCGTTCTATTATATGATATGGCTTATATCGATTATTCACATAAGGGATTAAGCGAATCTAGAGAAATCTTCAGAAAGTTCAAGCAATTCAATGAAAATGTTATGATTGTTCTAGCATTCTCAGGCTCAAAGACATTCAGTCTATATGGCTTAAGAATTGGTGCTCAAATGGCATTAACAAAAGATAAAGAAGAAATTGAATACTTCAATAATGCAAACGAGTTCTCAGCAAGAGCAACATGGTCTAATGCAGCTAAAATGGGAGTTAGTTTAGTTGAAAAGCTAATGTTTAATGATGCACTAAAGAACGAATTTATGAAAGAATTAGAAGGTGCTTCTAATTTACTATTAGATAGATCAAAGTTATTCTTAAAGGAAGCAAAAGAATGTGAACTTGAATGTTACACATATAAGTCAGGCTTCTTCATCACAATACCTTGTAACGGAGAAAAGGTATTTGATAGATTAAAAGAAAATGGAATTTATGTAGTTCCATTAAAGCAAGGAATTAGAGTAAGCTTATCTGCATTAAGCAAAAAAGAGATTGCAAATCTCGCATCCAAGATAAAAGAAGTTTTATAAAAGTGTTTTCATAAAATAGTATTGCTTTATATTATATGATATAATATAAATAGGGATGGTGATTTGTATGAGTTTTAAAATGAATACTAAATTACATATAGGTCATGGCACCCTTTTAAGTATGTAAAAAAAATTAAAGAACATTAGCTGGATGGTTAATGTTCTTTTCAATTTTATAAAAGAAAAGTGGAGGAAAAAAGAAAATGTACAAAAGTGATTTACAAATCGCACAAGAATGCCAAATGGCAAAGATTACAGAAGTAGCAGCAAAATTAGGTTTAGGAGAAGATGATATTGAATTATACGGAAAGTATAAAGCAAAAATCAACCCATCTGCTCAAAAGCCTATGAACGCTAAGATCATCTTAGTTACTGCTATTAACCCTACACCAGCAGGTGAAGGAAAATCAACAACAACAGTTGGTTTAGCAGATGCACTAAGTTTAATCGGTAAAAAGACAGTTGTTGCATTAAGAGAACCAAGCTTTGGACCAGTTTTAGGTATCAAGGGTGGAGCTGCAGGTGGAGGATATGCACAAGCAGTACCAATGGAAGATTTAAACTTACACTTTACAGGTGATATGCATGCAATTACAACAGCTAATAATACAATTAGTGCTATGATAGATAACCATATTCATCAAGGTAACGAACTTAACATTGATCCAACTAGAATCGTTTGGAAAAGATGCTTAGATATGAATGATAGAGCACTTAGACAAGTAGTAGTAGGTCTAGGTGGTCATGCAAACGGAAAAGTTAGAGAAGATGGATTTGACATTACAGTTGCCAGCGAAGTAATGGCTATGTTCACTCTAGCAAAAGATATGAATGATTTAAAGAAAAGATTAGATAGAACAGTTATTGCTTATACAAATGATAATAAGCCAGTAACTTTAAAAGATTTAGGAGCTACAGGAGCTTGTGCTTTTATTCTTTCTGAAGCATTAAAGCCAAACTTAATTCAAACACTTGAACATACACCAGTTATCGTTCATGGTGGACCATTTGCTAATATCGCTCATGGATGTAACTCAATTATCGCTACAAATATGGCTAGAGGCTTAGGTGATTATGTAGTTACTGAAGCTGGTTTCGGTGCTGATTTAGGTGCTGAAAAATTCTTAGATATAAAGGCAAGAGTTGCAGGATTTAAGCCAAATGCAGTAGTTATCGTTGCTACAATTAGAGCTTTAAAGATGCATGGTGGCGTTGCTAAAACAGATTTAAAGAATGAAAATGTAGAAGCTTTATTAAAGGGTGTTGAAAACCTTGAAAAGCATATTGAAAATATTAAGAAATACAACTTACCTTATGTTGTAGCTATCAACAAGTTTGTAACTGATACAGATAATGAAGTTAATGCTTTAATGGATTGGTGTTCTAAGAACGGTCATGAAATGAGCTTAAGTGAAGTTTGGGAATTTGGTGGTAAAGGTGCTATTGATTTAGCTAAGAAAGTTGTAAAAGTAATCGATGAAAATCCAAATCCTGATTTCAAATTTATTTATGATTTAAACGATTCAATTGAAACTAAGATTGAAAAGATTTGTAAAGAAATTTATGGTGCTGATGGAGTTGACTTCTCAAGCGCTGCTAAAGCAAAGATTAAAACATTTAATGAAAATGGTTGGGATAAACTTCCAATTTGTATGGCTAAAACACAATATTCATTAAGTGATGATCAAAATAAGAAAGGTAGACCAAGAAACTTTAGAATTACTGTTAGAGATATGAAACCATCAATTGGTGCAGGATTCTTAGTATGTTTAACAGGAGATATTATGACTATGCCAGGCTTACCTAAACATCCTGCTGCTTTAGATATGGATGTATTAGAGGATGGTAAAGCAGTTGGCTTATTCTAGGAGGTAATTATGAAAGTAATTATTTTAATGGGTTCTAAAAGCGATTTAGAAATCATGAAAAAAGCTAGTGCAGTACTTGACGATTTCAATGTTCCATATGAAATGAAAGTAATCAGTGCACATAGAACACCAGATTTAATGTTTGAATTTGCAAAAAACGCTAAGAAAAACGGCGTAGATGTAATTATCGCAGGAGCAGGAGGAGCAGCCCATGTTCCTGGCATGATTGCAGCTATTACACCAGTTCCTGTAATTGGTGTACCAATTTGGAGTAAAGACTTTAATGGTACAGATGCATTATTATCAATCGTACAAATGCCTTCAGGAATTCCTGTAGCAACAGTAGGTATTGATAGAGCTGCTAATGCCGCTTTACTTGCTATTAGAATGCTTGCTATGAATAATAGCGAACTATATCAAAAATTACTTGATTATCAAGAAACTATGAAAGAAAAGGTAATCAACACAACATTATAGGAGGTATATTATGAACGCTAGAATATTTGTTGAAAAAAAAGAAGGCTATCAAACAGAAGCTTTAAGCTTATTAGATAACTTCAAGACAAATTTAAAAGCTGATATCACTTCTTTAAGATTAATAAACGTTTATGATGTATTTAATATAAAAGAGGAAGTATTAGAGAAAGCTAAATATTCAATCTTTGGAGAAATAGTTACTGATAATGTATTCACAGAAATTGATTTATCTAATAAATTATATTTTGCTGTTGAATATTTACCAGGACAATTCGATCAAAGAGCGGATAGTGCTATGCAATGTATTAGATTATTAAATCCAGCTTCAAGCGCAATTGTTAAGAGTTCTAGATTAATTATTCTAGAAGGTGGTATTAAAGATTTAACACCTTTAAAGAAATATTACATCAATGAAGTTGAATCAAGAGAAAAGGATATGTCTAAATTAGAATTACCTATCCTTTTACACAATGAAGAAAAATATGAAGTAGAAGGATTCAATGATTATACAATTGATGAATTACAAAAGTATTTAGATAAACTAGGATTAGCTATGTCTATTAAAGATTTAGCTTTCGTTCAAGATTATTTTAAAAATACAGAAAAAAGAAATCCAACTATTACAGAAATAAGAATGCTTGATACTTATTGGTCAGATCACTGTAGACATACTACATTTGAAACTGAACTAAAGAGTGTTAGAGCAGAAGATGATTTCATCAATCTAGCATATCAAGCTTACTTAGATATGAGAAAGTATCTAGGTAGAGAGTCTAAACCTGTTACTTTAATGGATATGGCAACAGTAAATGCTAGATATGAGGGTAAAAGAGGAAATCTAGAAGATCAAGAAAAATCAGAAGAAAATAACGCTTGTAGCGTTTATGTAGATGTTTTAGTTGATGGAAAGAAAGAAAAATGGTTAATGATGTTTAAGAATGAAACTCATAACCACCCAACTGAAATTGAACCATTTGGTGGTGCTTCAACTTGTATTGGTGGAGCTATTAGAGACCCACTATCAGGTAGAAGTTATGTTTATCAAGCAATGCGTGTAACTGGTGCCGGTGATATCACTAAACCAATCGAAGAAACACTTGCTAATAAGCTTCCACAAAAGAACATCAGTAAAACAGCAGCTGCAGGTTATTCATCATATGGTAACCAAATAGGACTTGCTACAACACATGTTAGAGAAATTTATCATGATGGATATGTTGCTAAGCGTCTAGAAGTTGGTGCTGTAGTTGGTGCTATTAAAGCTGATATGATTAGAAGAGAAAGTCCTAAAGCTGGAGATATCATTATTATGTTTGGTGGAAGAACTGGACGTGATGGTATCGGTGGAGCAACAGGATCTTCAAAAGAACATACAGAAAAATCTCTAGAACTTTGTTCTTCAGAAGTTCAAAAAGGTAATGCTCCTGAAGAAAGAAAGATTCAAAGATTATTTAGAAATCCTGAAGTAGTTAAAATGATTAAGAAATCAAACGACTTTGGTGCTGGTGGTGTATCAGTAGCTATTGGTGAATTAGCTGATGGTTTAGTTATTGATTTAGATAAGGTTAAAGTTAAATATGAAGGATTAAATGCTACTGAACTTGCTATTTCTGAATCACAAGAAAGAATGAGCGTAGTTGTAGAACCTAAAGATGTAGATAAATTCATTGAATGTGCAAAGAAAGAAAACATCGAATGCACAATCATTGCTAAAGTAACTTATAATAATAGATTAGTTATGAAATATAAAGGACAAGATGTTGTTAACATTTCAAGAGATTTCATTAACACTAATGGTGTTAGACAAGAATCAACAGCAGTAGTAGATAAAATTGATTTTAATAAAGATCCATTTAAGAGAAATGTTAATGATTTTAAAGAAAATCTAAAAGATTTAAATGTCACAATGCAAAAAGGTTTAATTGAAATGTTCGATGCAACAATCGGTGCAACAACAGTTCTAATGCCTTTTGGTGGAAAATATCAATTAACTGAAACTCAAGTTTCAGCCCAAAAGTTCCCAGTACTTGAAGGAGAAACAACAACTACAAGTGTTATGGCCTTTGGTTATAACCCATATATTATGAGTTGGTCTCCATATCATGGAGCAAATTATAGCGTTGTTGAGGCTTTAACTAAATTAACATGTGCTTCTATAGATTATAGAAATGTTAGATTTAGTTTCCAAGAATATTTTGAAAAGCTAGGAGCTAATCCTAATAAATGGGGTAAAGTAACTAGTGCTATGCTTGGATCAATTGATATTCTAAAACAATTTGAATTAGCTTCAATTGGTGGCAAGGATTCAATGAGTGGAACATTTAAAGATTTAAATGTACCACCTACATTAATTGCTTTTGGTATTGCCACAACAGATAGCTCAAATATTATTTCTCCAGAATTCAAAAAAGCTGGTAATAAATTATATTTAATTAAACACAATCCTTTAAAGAATTACTTACCTAACGTAGATGAATTAAAGAAGAACTTTGATTATGTAAGAGAAAATATCTTAAATAAAAATATTGTCTCTGCTTGGTCTATTAGTAATGGTGGTTTAGCTGAAGGTTTAGCTAAATGTAGCTTTGGTAATAAATTAGGATGTAATGTTAATACAAACTTAGATTTATACGCTTATGATTATGGTTCAATCTTAGTTGAATCAACTAAAGAATTAGATGGTATTTATCTTGGTGTTGTAACAAATGATAATACATTAACAATAAATGATAAGAAATATAGTATTGATGAATGTATTAAAGCTAACTTAGAAACATTTGAACCAATTTATCCAACAAAATCAAAGGATACAAATTATGATTTATCTATTTGTAAGGAAACAAATGGAACTTATGCTAAGTTAGATAAAGTTTATGATGATGTCAAAGTTATCATTCCTGCTTTCCCAGGAACTAACTGTGATTATGATACATATAGAGCATTTAAGAAAGCTGGAGGAAATCCAGAAATATTCGTATTTAGAAATACAACAGAAACTGATGTATTAGATTCTATTAATGAATTAGCTGAAAAGATAAAGAATTCACAAATCTTAGTAATAAGCGGTGGATTTAGTGCAGGTGATGAACCTGATGGATCAGGTAAATTCATTTCTAATGTATTATGTAATGAAACAATAAAAGCAGAAGTTAAAGCGCTACTTAAGAGAAAAGGTTTAGTCTTAGGTATTTGTAACGGATTCCAAGCTTTAATTAAATCAGGTATTTTCTTCAATTATGAACTAGATACTAACAGTCCAACATTATTTAGAAATGATATAAATAGACATATATCTCATATTGCACATACTAAGGTTACAACAAATAAATCACCTTGGTTAAGCAGTTTCAAGGTTGGAGATGTATATGAGGTAGCAATGTCTCATGGTGAAGGTAAGTTTGTTGTAAATAAAGAACTTGCTAAACAATTCTTCGATAATGGAATGGTCGCATTCCAATATGTAGATGAAGAAGGTAATCCAACAAACGATACTAATTACAACGTAAACGGAAGTAATTATGCTATTGAAGGTATTATTTCAAAAGATGGCTTAGTTTTAGGTAAAATGGGTCATAGTGAAAGAAAAGGTATTGATGTATTTAAGAATATTTATGGAAACAAAGATGAAGATATATTCAAGAATGCAATAAATTATTTTAAAGGAAAGTAGGAGTTAAAAATGAGTGAGTCTTATTCAAAGTCTGGAGTTAATCTAGAAGCAGGTTATGAAGTAGTTAGAAGAATTAAAAAACATATTTCAACTACAGATCGTTTAGGAGTAATGGGTAATATCGGTTCATTTGGCGGAATGTTTGATTTATCATTATTAAACTACAAAGAACCAGTATTAGTAAGTGGTACTGATGGTGTAGGAACAAAATTAGTCATTGCTCAAACACTAGATAAGCATGATACAATCGGTCAAGATGTTGTTGCTATGTGTGTTAATGACTGCTTAGCTCAAGGAGCTGAACCATTATTCTTCTTAGATTATGTAGCTGTTGGTAAAAACCATCCAGCACAAATCGAACAAATCGTTAAAGGTGTTGCTGATGGATGTATTTTAGCTGGTTGTGCCTTAATCGGTGGTGAAACAGCTGAAATGCCTGGTATGTATGCTGAAGATGAATATGACATCGCAGGTTTCTCTGTAGGTGTAGTTGAAAAATCAAAATTAATTGATGGATCTAAAGTAGAAGTTGGAGATACAATCGTAGGTATCGCATCAAGCGGTGTACACTCTAATGGTTTCTCTCTAGTTAGAAGAATCATTAATGAAAGTATGGATACATATGATACACCATTTGAAGGTTCAACAGTTGGTGAAACATTACTTACTCCAACTAAGATTTATATCAAACCAGTTCTAGAAGTAATTAAGAATGTTGATGTTCATGCCATCTGTCATATTACAGGTGGAGGATTTGATGAAAATATTCCACGTGTAGTTCATGATGATCAAGGTATCTTAATTAACGAAGGAACATGGCCAATTCTACCAATATTTAAATATCTAGAAAAGACAGGAAATATTCCTCATAGAGAAATGTTTAATGTATTCAACATGGGTATTGGTATGATGATCATTGTTAAACCTTCTGATGCTGATAAAGTTATTAGCATTCTAGAATCAAAGGGTGAAAAAGCTTATAAGATTGGTGAAATCACTAATCATAAGGGAGTAGTTATTAAATAATGAAAAGAATAGCTATCTTTGCTAGTGGTTCAGGTACAAACTTTGAAGCTTTAGTTAATGAAACATATAAGAATGGTGAAATTGTCTTATTAGTATGTGATAAACCAAATGCATATGTTATTGAACGTGCTAAAAATCACAATATTCCATATTTTGTAGTTGAACTTAAAAAATGTGAAAATAAGGAAGCTTATGAACAAAAAATTGTTGATAAGCTAAAAGAAGAAAAAATAGATTTAGTTTTACTTGCTGGATATATGAAGATAGTAGATAAAGTCCTACTAGATGCATATGAAGGTAGAATCATAAACATCCATCCAGCCTTACTTCCATCATTTAAGGGAGCACATGGAATTAAGGATGCTTATGATTATGGTGTTAAAATAATGGGAGTAACAATCCATTATGTAAATAAAGAAGTTGATGGTGGTAAGATAATTGCTCAAGACTGTTTCCATCTAAATGGTGAAACTTTAGAAGAAGCAGAAGAAAAAATTCATGCTATTGAGCATAAATTATTCCCAGCAACATTAAAAAAATTATTGGAGGAAAAGTAGAGAATGAAAAGAGCATTAATTAGTGTTAGTAACAAAACTGGCATAGTTGATTTCGCAAAAGAATTAGTAAATCTTGGCTATGAAATCATCTCAACTGGTGGAACTAGAAAAGCATTAGAAGCTGCTGGATTAAAACCAATGGACATTTCTGATGTAACTGGATTCCCTGAAATCTTAGATGGTAGAGTAAAGACTCTTCATCCAAATGTACATGGTGCATTACTTGCTATTAGAGATAACGAAAAGCATGTACAAACTGTTAAAGAACATAATATCGAATATATCGATATAGTTTGCGTTAACTTATATCCATTCAAAGAAACAATCGCTAGAGGCGCTGAATTCGCTGAATGTGTTGAAAACATCGATATCGGTGGACCAAGTATGTTAAGAAGTGCATCTAAGAACCATAAGTTCGTAACAGTAGTTTGCGATAATGAAGATTATGCACAAATTATTGAAGAAATTAAGGCTAATGGAGATACAACTTATGAAACAAGATTAAAGTTAGCTGCTAAAGCATTCAGCCACACAGCTTGCTATGATGCATTAATTTCTAAATATATGAATGAAAAAGCTGGAATTAAGACTCCAAAAGAATTTGCTATGGGCTTCAACCTAAAGCAAGAATTAAGATATGGAGAAAACCCACATCAAACTGCAACATTCTATGCAGGTGAAAAATGTGATTATTCTTTAGCTTATGCTAATCAATTACATGGCAAAGAATTATCTTATAACAATATCCAAGATGCTAATGCAACTCTAGATATCTTAAGAGAATTCGATGAACCAGCTGTTATCGCTTGTAAGCATATGAATCCATGTGGAGTAGGTATTGGAGAGAATATCAATGAAGCTTGGGATAAAGCTTATGCTGCTGATGATAAGTCAATCTTTGGTGGAATCATCGCAACTAACCAAAAGGTTAACAAGTATGTTGCTGAAAAGATGAGCCAAATCTTCCTAGAATTAGTAATTGCTCCTGAATTTGATCAAGATGCATTCGATATTCTAGCTGCTAAGAAGAATATCAGATTAATGACTTGTGCTATGAATACAATTCCTACAGGAAAGAAGTTCGTTAGCGTTAATGGTGGTATTCTAATTCAAGATGCAGATAATGAATTATATGCTGATTTACAATGTGTAACTGAAAAGAAGCCAACTGATGAAGAATTAAATGATTTAATCTTCGGATATAAAGTTGTTAAGCATGTTAAATCTAACGCTATCGTTTTAGTAAAAGACGGTATGACTGTAGGTGTAGGTGCTGGACAAATGAACAGAAGCGGTGCTGCTGAAATCGCTATGAAGTGGGCTAAATCTAATGGTAGAGCAGAAGGTTCTGTTTTAGCATCAGATGCATTCTTCCCATTTGCTGATACAGTTGAACTTGCACATGAATATGGCATTACAGCTATTATTCAACCTGGCGGATCAATTAAGGACCAAGATTCTATCGATGCTTGTAACAAGTATGGAATCTCTATGATCTTCACAGGAATGAGACATTTCAAACATTAATTAATTTTGAAAGGAGAAAAACACATGGAGAATTGCCTCCATGTGTTTAAACATAGACTATGAAAATACTAGTAATCGGAAGTGGCGGTAGAGAACATGCTATATGCCATCAATTATCTTTAAGTAAACATAAACCTGAAATATTTGCTGCTCCAGGTAATGCTGGAATGAATGCTAAATGCGTAAATATTAAAGTTACTGATAAAGAAGCTTTGCTTAAATTCGCATTAGAAAACAAAATAGATTTAACAGTAGTAGGACCTGAAGCTAGTTTAGCTACAGGTATAGTTGATTTATTTATGGAAAACGGTCTAAAGATTTTTGGACCTAAGAAAAATGCAGCTATTATCGAAAGTAGTAAGGAATTTGCGAAAGATTTAATGAAGAAATACGGCATTCCTACAGCAGGATATGAAACTTTCTCTAATTTTGATGAAGCAAAAGCTTATGTATTAAAGAAGGGTGCTCCTATTGTAATTAAATATGACGGACTTGCTGCTGGTAAGGGTGTAGTAGTAGCATTAACTTTAGATGATGCTATTAAAGCCTTAGAAGATATGCTTTTAGATAAGACTTTTGGTGATGCTAGTGTTGTAATAGAAGATTATTTAGAAGGACCAGAATTCTCTCTAATGGCTTTTGTTAACGGAAATAAAGTATTTCCAATGGTTATCGCACAAGACCATAAGAGAGCTTATGATAATGATTTAGGACCAAATACTGGTGGTATGGGTGCATATTCACCAGTTCCTATCATATCTGATAGTGAAGTTAAATTTGCTATAAAAGAAATCATGCAAAAAACTGCTGATGCAATGGTTAAAGAAAATAGACCATTCCTAGGTGTTTTATATGGTGGATTAATGAAAACTAAAGATGGCATTAAAGTTATTGAATTTAATGCTAGATTTGGTGATCCTGAAACTGAAGTAGTACTTCCTAGATTAAATAGCGATTTCGTTGATGTAATCTTAGATTTAATCGACGGAAAAGACTTAAATTTAGATTGGGATAAAAACCCTAGACTTGGTGTAGTTATGGCAAGTAAGGGTTATCCAGGAAGTTATCAAAAAGGTTTTGAAATCAAAGGATTAGAAAATACAGATTTAGTATTCCATATGGGTACTGAGAGAGACAACGATAAATATTATACTGATGGTGGTAGAGTATTATTAGTTGTTGGTAAAGGAAAAACATTAAAAGAAGCTCAAAAAGATGCATACAATAATGTAAAAAAAATCGAATGTGAAAATCTATTCTATAGAAAAGATATAGGATATCAAGTATGCAATATTGCTAACATAGTTAGTGGTACAGAATTATCAAAAGATTTAAGAAAACAAATGAAAGAAAGAGTCTTAGAATATACTAAAAAAGGCTTAAGACTCCCACATTTAGTAGTTATATTAGTTGGTAATAATCCAGCTAGTCAAAGTTATGTAAAGGGAAAAGAAAATGCTTGTAAGGAAATAGGTATTAATTCAACAATTCTTAGACTTGATGAAAATATTAGTGAAGATGAATTACTAAAGAGAATTGATGAAATCAATAACGATAAAGATATTGACGGCTTACTTGTTCAACTTCCTTTACCTAAGCATATTGATGAAAACAAAGTAATCAATAGAATTTCTATTGATAAGGATGTTGATGGATTCCATCCACTAAATGTAGCTAAATTACATTTAGGAGAAAAGTGTATCTTACCTTGTACACCTAAAGGAATCATTACTATGCTTAAGAGTGCTAATGTGGAAATTAAAGGTAAGAAAGCTGTAGTTGTTGGTAGAAGCAATATAGTTGGTAAACCAGTTGCTCAGTTATTACTAGATAATAACGCTACTGTTACTATTTGCCATTCAAGAACAGTTGATTTAAAGAAAGAACTATTAGAAGCTGATATAGTTATTGCTGCTATTGGTAGACCTAAATTTATTACAGCAGATATGATTAAAGAAGGCGCTGTTGTAATTGATGTAGGAGTAAATAGATTAGATAGTGGTAAACTATGCGGTGATACAGATTATGACAATATTTTAAAGAAAGCAAGTGTAATTACACCAGTACCTGGTGGAGTAGGACCAATGACTATTACATCTTTAATGGAAAATACACTTGAAATATTTGAATCAAAGATATATAATAAGGACTAATATATATATTGAAGGAGGTAGTTAAATATGAAAGAATTTATGGAAGGTTTAACATATGATGACGTACTATTAGTACCTCAATCAAGTGATGTTTTACCAGCTGATATTAATTTAAAAACTAAATTAACACCAAATATCGAAATGAATATTCCAATTGTTTCAGCAGCTATGGATACAGTTACTGAAAGCAAGATGGCTATTGCTTTAGCTAGACAAGGTGGAATTGGATTTATTCATAAGAATATGTCAATAGAAGATCAAGCTACAGAAGTAGATATCGTTAAACGTAGTGAATCAGGTATGATTTATCGTCCAGTTATTCTAAATGTTCATTCAACTTTAAGACAAGTTGAAGAAATATTACATAAATATAAAGTAAGTGGACTTCCTGTAGTAGATGATAACGGAAAATTACTTGGTATTATCACTAATAGAGATTTAAAATATCTAGAATTAGATGATACTATGGTTAGTGAAGTAATGACAAAAGAAAACTTAGTAACAGCTAAAGAAGGAACTTCTCTAGATGATGCTAAGAAAATTCTTCAAAAGCATAAAATTGAGAAATTACCTATCGTAGATGATAATTTTATCCTAAAAGGATTAATCACTAGTAAGGATATTGATAATGTTGGAAAATATCCACAAGCTTGTAAAGATGAAAAAGGACGTTTAAGAGTAGGTGCTGCAGTAGGTGTTGCAGCAAATATGATGCAACGTGTTGATGCTTTAGTTGAAGCTGGAGTAGATGTTATTACACTAGATTCAGCTCATGGTCATTCTAAAGGAATCATTCAAGCAGTAAAAGATATTAGAACAAAATATCCTAACTTACAAATAGTTGCAGGTAACATCGTAACAAAGGAAGCTGCAGAAGCTTTAATTGATGCAGGTGCTAACACAGTTAAAGTAGGTATTGGACCTGGTTCAATTTGTACAACAAGAGTTGTTGCAGGTGTAGGGGTACCTCAATTAACTGCAGTTATGGAAGTTGCTGAATATTGTAAGACAAGAGGAGCTTGTTGTATCGCTGATGGTGGTATCAAATATAGTGGAGATATCGCTAAAGCTTTAGCAGCTGGTGCAGATTGTGTAATGCTTGGTTCTATCTTTGCTGGATGTGCAGAATCACCAGGCGAAGAAGTAGTATACCAAGGTAGACGTTTTAAAACTTATGTTGGTATGGGTTCTTTAGCAGCAATGAAAAGAGGCTCAGCTGATAGATATTTCCAAGGTGGCTTAACTGGTGGACCAGCTAAGAAGTTAGTTCCAGAAGGAATTGAAGCACGTGTTCCATTTAAGGGTGAAGTTGCTGATACAATTTACCAATTATGCGGTGGAGTTAGAAGCGGTATGGGTTACTGTGGTGCTAAAGATATTCCAACACTACAAACAAGAGCTAAATTCGTTAGAATTACAAACGCTGGTTTAAGAGAATCTCATCCACATGATGTAGATATCACTGTAGAAGCACCAAATTATACTAAATAGGAGAAATACATTATGTTTGATGAAATAATCGTTTTAGACTTTGGAAGTCAATATAACCAATTAATCGCACGTCGTATTAGAGAGATGGGTGTTTATTCTGAATTAGTAAGTAATGAAATTACTGCAGAACAAATTAAGAATAGACCTTATAACATTAAAGGTATTATCTTTAGTGGAAGTCCTAACTCAGTTTATGAAGAAGGATCATTTAAATGCGATAAAGAAATCTTTAATTTAGGATTACCTATTTTAGGTATCTGCTATGGCTTACATTTAATGTGCTACCAATTAGGTGGTAAAATTGAAGGTAGCGATAAGAAAGAATATGGTGGACAAACAATTGATTGTGATACTAATTCTAAATTATTTAGTGGTTTATCAAATAAAGAAGATGTATGGATGAGCCATGGAGATAAAGTAGTACAAATCCCAGAAGGATTTAAAGTAATAGCTAAAACTAATACTTGTCCTTATGCAGCAATTGAAAATGTAGATAAGAATTTCTATGCAGTTCAATTCCATCCAGAAGTAAGAAACTCAGTACATGGTTTAGATATGATTAATAACTTCGTATTTAAAGTATGTGGTGCACAAGCTAACTGGAAGATGGAAAACTACATCGAAGAACAAGTTAAAAAGATTAGAGAGACAGTTGGCAATAAGCGCGTACTTTGCGGATTATCAGGTGGTGTAGACTCAAGTGTTACAGCCGTATTAATCCATAAAGCTATTGGTAACCAATTAACTTGTATGTTCGTTGATAATGGTCTACTTCGTAAGAACGAAGGAGACGAAGTTATGGATGTATTTACTAAAACATTCCATATGGATATTAGAAGAATTAACGCTGGAGATAGATTCCTTGAAAAACTTAAAGGTGTATCAGAACCAGAAAAGAAAAGAAAAATCATTGGTTCAGAATTCATTTATGTATTTGATGATGAATCAAAGAAGCTTGGAGATTTTGATTTCCTAGCTCAAGGAACTCTATATACAGATGTTATTGAATCAGGAACAAAAACAGCTCAAACAATTAAATCCCACCATAATGTTGGTGGACTTCCTAAGGATATGAAGTTTAAATTAATTGAACCACTTAATAGATTATTTAAGGATGAAGCTAGAGCTCTAGGTGAAGCACTAGGTATTCCACATGATCTAGTATGGCGTCAACCATTCCCAGGTCCAGGACTTGGAATTAGAGTATTAGGCGAAATCACAGAAGAAAAGCTAGAAATAGTTAGAGAAAGTGATGCAATCCTAAGAGAAGAAATTAAGAATGCTGGTCTACAAGAAAAGATTTGGCAATACTTCACTATTCTACCTAATATGAAGAGTGTAGGTGTAATGGGTGATCAAAGAACTTATTCTTACTGTGTAATCGTTAGAGGTGTAACATCTATCGATGGTATGACAGGAGACTGGGCAAAGATTCCTTATGAAGTATTAGATAAGATTAGTAGAAGAATAGTTAATGAGGTTAAAGGTGTAAATAGAGTAGCTTATGATATTACATCTAAACCACCAGCAACTATTGAATGGGAATAATCTTATTTGATAAAAAAATTATAAAAACATTAAATAAAAATATAAAAATATGGCTTATATTTGCATTTTTGAAAAATTGCGATAAAAAGCCATTTTTTTATTATCAAATATATATTTATATGTTATAATCTTTTAAATAATTAAAGGAGGAAACGACCAATGAATAATAATGAAATGATAGTACCAGAATTAAACAATGAAACAATTGAATCTATGATCTATGTAATAAGAGGAGTAAAAGTAATGTTGGATTTTGATCTAGCAAGGATATATGGGTACGAAACAAAAAGATTTAATGAACAAGTTAAGAATAATATAGAGAAGTTTCCCGATAGGTATAGATTTCAATTATCCAAAAATGAATTGGATATTTTGGCGAGGTCGAAAAAATCGACCTCACGAAAAAACAACATTTTTGAGGGTAATTTAGGTGGAACTAGGTATTTACCTTATGCTTTTACTGAGCAAGGAATATATGTGCTTATGACCGTTCTTAAAGGGGAGTTAGCTACAAAGCAAAGCATTATTCTAATTGATACTTTCAAACAAATGAAGGATTATTTAGTTGAAACAAATAATTTATTATCTTTTGATGAACTATTAAAGACAACAAACAAGAACACTAATGACATAAAAGATATAAAAAAGAAACTAGAAGTTGTTATGGATAATTTTATCATAATTGTTAGAAGAATACCTCATCTTCTATAAGGTGGGGATGAATTCTAACTTTTTTTCTATATAATGTTGAGATAATGTACAAAATATGGTATAATATAAATGTAGGAATTAAATGTAAAAAACGAGGAAATAACTATGAAACTTGATACAAATTGTCATTCAGTGTTTAATCTTAATTATCACTTAGTAATGGTAGTAAAATATAGAAGAAAAGTAATTGACGATATAATATCAAATAGATTAAAAGAAATGTTTGAACATATTGGAAAAATGTATAACATAACAATATCTGAATGGAATCATGATGTTGACCATGTTCACGTATTATTCAAAGCGCATCCAAAAAGTGAATTATCAAAATTTTTAAATGCATATAAATCCGCTTCATCGAGATTAATAAAAATAGAATATCCAGAGATTAAAGAAAAATTATGGAAAGAAAATTTTTGGAGTAAATCTTTTTGTTTAATATCAGTTGGTGGAGTCACAACAGATGTAATAAAAAAATATATAGAAACTCAAGGTGAGAAATAATGAAGAAAAACAAGGCATATAAATTTAGAATATACCCAAATGAATCGCAAAAAGAATTATTAGCTAAAACATTTGGATGTTCACGCCTTGTTTTTAATTATTATTTAGATAAGAAACAAAAACTATATGAAGAATCAAAAAGGACTATGAGTTTAACAGATTGTATTAAAGGCTTAGTCAACTTAAAGAAAGA
>Ga0247609_10001518_pt1 | contig 27305 bp, 22 predicted proteins | sample 172DNAGHGlowgp2_FD_193487 | JGI IMG/M metagenome (GOLD analysis project Ga0247609, IMG submission 193487) | Sheep rumen microbial communities from Palmerston North, Manawatu-Wanganui, New Zealand - 1728 DNA GHGlow gp2 | ecosystem: Host-associated > Mammals > Digestive system > Stomach > Rumen ...
TTCTCAGGATGCTCCATAGCATCGATGAGCTTCTCCTTACCAAATACGTTAACGTTAAGGTGGTGAGCACCCTGGTCAAAGTATCCGTCAAGAACGCTAACAAGCTTGTTTGATCTCTCCTCATCGTCGTGACCAAGAGCGTTAGGGTTCATTGTCTGTGTGTTAGAAATTCCGTCGAGAGCGTACTCGTAAGGAATCTTAGCAACAGAGTTAAGTGAAGCAAGAAGTCCTGTCTTCTCTGCACCGTATGAAGGTGATGCACCGGGTGCGAATGAAGCGAATGCAGGTCTTCCGTCAGGTGTAGCACCTGTAGCCTTACCATAAACAACGTTAGATGTGATTGTAAGGATAGATGTTGTAGGCTCAGAATCACGATATGTGTGGTGCTTCTCGATCTTCTTCATGAATGTCTTAAGAAGCCATACAGCGATCTCGTCTGCTCTCTCATCATCGTTACCGTATCTAGGGAAGTCTCCCTCTACCTTGTAATCAACAACAAGGCCTGACTCATCACGAACAGTTGTAACCTTAGCATACTTGATAGCTGAAAGTGAATCTACAACATGTGAGAATCCAGCGATACCTGTAGCGAATGTACGTCTTACATCTGTATCGATAAGAGCCATCTCAGCTGCTTCGTAGTAGTACTTATCATGCATGTACTGGATAAGGTTGAGGATGTTTACATAGAGTCCTGCAAGCCAATCCATCATGATGTCATATTTGTGCATAACTTCATCATAATCAAGTACGTCAGCTGTGATAGGAGCCATCTCAGGACCTACCTGCATGTGCTTGCCGTCCTTTGTAAGGAACTTCTCATCCTTACCACCGTTGATAGCGTAAAGAAGGCACTTAGCAAGGTTAGCTCTTGCTCCGAAGAACTGCATCTCTTTACCTGTCTGTGTAGCAGATACGCAGCAGCAGATGCTGTAGTCATCGCCCCAGATAGGACGCATAACATCATCGTTCTCGTACTGGATTGAAGATGTTGTAACTGAAATCTTAGCAGCATACTTCTTGAATGTCTCAGGGAGCTTAGATGTGTAGAGCACTGTAAGGTTAGGCTCAGGTGAAGGCCCCATGTTCTCAAGAGTATGAAGGAAACGGAAGTCGTTCTTTGTAACCATGTGACGACCATCCATTCCAAGTCCACCAACTTCAAGTGTAGCCCATACAGGGTCACCTGAGAAGAGGTTGTTGTATGAAGGAATACGAGCGAACTTAACCATTCTGAACTTCATTGTCATGTGGTCGATAAGTTCCTGTGCCTCTTTCTCTGTAAGAGTTCCCTCTTTAATATCTCTTTCAATATAAATATCAAGGAATGTTGAAACACGTCCAACTGACATAGCAGCACCGTTCTGAGTCTTGATAGCTGCAAGGTATCCGAAGTAAAGCCACTGAACAGCTTCCTTAGCGTTCTTAGCGGGAGCAGAAATATCAAATCCGTAAACGGCTGCCATTTCCTTCATTCCCTTAAGAGCTCTAACCTGCTCAGAGATTTCTTCTCTCTGACGGATGATGTGGTCGAGCATTGTTCCGTCACCACAGTTGTTGTAGTCATCCATCTTCTTCTTGATGAGGTAATCGATACCGTAAAGAGCTACTCTTCTGTAGTCGCCTACGATACGTCCACGGCCGTATGTATCAGGAAGACCTGTTACGATGTGGCTGTGTCTTGCTGCTCTCATCTCAGGTGTGTAAGCATCAAATACTGCCTGGTTGTGAGTCTTGTGGTACTCTGTGAAGATCTTGTGGAACTTCTCATTTACCTTGTATCCGTATGTCTCAGCAGCTTCTTCAGCCATCTTGATTCCACCGAAAGGCATGAATGCTCTCTTAAGAGGCTTATCAGTCTGAAGACCAACGACCTGCTCAAGATCCTTCATAGACTCATCAATATATCCGGGGCCATATGCTGTAAGACTAGAAACAACTTCTGTCTCACACTCAAGAACGCCGCCCTTTTCACGTTCCTGTTTCTGGAGCTCCTGAAGCTTGCCCCAAAGCTTATCTGTAGCTTCTGTAGGCTCAGCCAAAAAGCTCTCATCTCCGTCATAAGGTGTGTAGTTGTTCTGGATGAAATCTCTTACGTTAACGTCATCCAACCAGTGGGTTCCCTTAAACCCGCGCCATGCTTCGTTCATTTTACGTACTCCTCGTTAAAATATTATCATATGTATTGTTCGAGATTGATGATATCACCTGTTACACAACCAAACATTGATTGTAATCAATTTTCACATTTTTATTAAAATTAATATTAAAATAAGCCGAAAGAGCAGTCGCTGTCTGCAACTGCTCTCCTGAAATTATTTCCCATTTAAAATTTTCATTGCGTTATCAACTCTCTCTTTTGAAGGAGATTTGACACCGTCAAGCTTATACGGTATTCCAAGCGTCTCAAACTTATGCTGTCCCATTGAATGATAGGGAAGAACCTCGATTTTTTTCACATTGGAAAGTGTCTCTATAAACTCTCTTGTCTTCTTGAGATATTCATCATCATCGGTTATTCCGGGCACGAGTACGTGGCGGATCCATATGGGCTTGGAAATATCCGACAGATACCTAAATCCATCGAATATATTATCATTCGGAAGCCCCGTGAGCTCTATATGCTCATCCCTGTCGATGTGCTTGATATCAACAAGCAGAAGATCCGTATACTTCATCAGTTCCTCAAATTTGGAAAAGAAAGGCTCCTCACGCGTAAAAGGCTGAAGCGCCGTATCTATACACGTGTTTATTCCGCGCTCTTTGGCCTTCTTAAACAGCTCGATCAAAAAGTCTATCTGAAGAAGCGGCTCTCCTCCGCTGACTGTTATTCCGCCTTCCTCTCCCCAGTAACTTCTGTATCTCTCAGCGAAATCAAGAAGTTCATCGGGAGTACGCATATCTTCCGAATTGGGATCCCATGTATCGGCATTATGACAGTATTTGCATCTTAATTTGCACCCCTTGAGGAATACGATAAATCTGATTCCCGGTCCGTCTACGGAACCGAATGTTTCTATTGAATGAATTGCACCTTTAACCATTATTACTCCGTTTCATAAAATATCTTAAAAAGATAGCATTACTGATAAATGTATATTTCTCTAAGGGCATCTCTGTCCAGCACCCTTATCTTCGCATGTCCGACTCGCTCTATAAGCCCGCTCTTTTCCATCTCCCTGAGTTTCCTGCTGACAGTCTCGGTTCGAAGGTTCACGCTTGCAGCGATGTCATCGAGCTTTAATACTATGTCATCGCCCACGCTTCTGTCAACTCTGTACATCAAAAATCCCGCCAGCCTGGCCATCGGGTCTTTTGTGGAAAGAAGCATGTTTCTCTCATTCGCGTCGTGGAGTTTTTTGCTCAAAAGAATGATGATATTCATCGCTGCCGAAGGATCGTCAACAACCTTAATGAAATCATCCCTGTGTATCTGGCAAATAGAAGCATTTGTAAGGCATACGGCAGAATAAGGATAAATACTGCCATCCAAAAACATACCTTCCCAAATGATATCGTGATCCGCAAGAATCGTTATGATCTGTTCTCTTCCCAAAGAATCATATCTGCAAAGTTTAATTCTGCCTTTCCTTATAATGCATATAGAATCAACGGGTTCGCCTTCTCTGAAAAGATAACTGTTCTTCTTGAGAGTCTCGTGAACAGAATGCTCCATAAGGCTTACCTGTGCATTTACGGGAAGTCCCTCGATGATCGGCACACTCGCCGTACATAATCCGCCACATTCTTCACAGATATTAAGTCCAATGATTCCCTTTTTTAACTCTTCAGCCTGACTCTGGCCCTGATATATTCCTTTTTGTACTTCTTTTTTATCATTCATAAACAAATACCGACTCTCATTACTCTTTTGACCATAAGTAACAATACGCCTGCGTCCTTGCGGCAAAAGGCTGAGTCTTAAGCAGTTCTCTTACTTCTTTTTTGGTATACCATCCCGGAGTTATCTCTTCCAGTGTGGAGCTGCTTTCCTGAAAAGTTCCCGTCGCCTTTCCTACGCAGCAAAGGTTCTTCTCATTTGAGAAACCGACTGCGCTGTAACTTTCGCCAATCCACTCGTCAATACTGATTATATCAAGTCCCGTTTCTTCCTTGAGCTCTCTTCTTGCACTCTCTTCCGGAACTTCACCGGGATCGATAAGACCTGCCGGAAAATTGTATACCCATGCTCCCGCAGCAAGTCTGAACTCCTTGTTTATAAGTATCTTTTCACCTGTCTCATCGTGCATGATAAGCACAACTGCATCGATCTTGTTGTTGTGAATATCGTCATATCCTTTGAGATTGGGGTTTCTGCTGATCATCTCGTATGTTTTATCTTTGTTGTCAACAGTTTTGTAATGAAGGTCGTAGCGCGTAATGAACTCGCCCTGTGCCTTCTTTTCCAAGTACTGAAATTCCATTTCTAAATCCTACTCCTGCATTAAAACTTAACAGAAGGAAGCTGATATTTTCTCTCGTAAAAATCAACTGCCTGCTCAAAGCCTTCTCTTTTGTCCGCTTTGAGTGTTTCCAAATATTCGTGTGCATCATAAGCATCATCGTGAACTTCGATGACACCGACAGCGATGTTACTGCAGTGGTCTGCAATACGCTCATAGTCCGTTCCGATATCGCTAAGGTCAAAGCCCTGCTCGATTGTACACTTGCCCTTACGAAGTCTTCTTACGTGACGTCTCTTTACTTCTTTCTGGATACCGTCAATGGCTTCCTCAAGAGGTTCGATTGACTTTGCTATCTCTACATCGCGTGTTTCAAATGCTTTTATCGACATATCCACGATTTCTTTTACCGCAGATGCAAATATATCCATCTCAATCTGGCCCTTTGGAGTAAATTCTCTGCTGTTCTCCGCCATGCCCTTAGCCTTCTGCATGATATTGAGAGCATGATCGCTTATTCTCTCATAGTCGGTTATGCAGTGAAGAAGCATCGTAAGTGTATGGCTGTCTTCAGGGGCAAGATGATGATTGTTTATCTTCATAAGGTAAGTTCCGAGCTGATCCTCGTACTGATCGACCTTGCGCTCAAGATAGTCAACTTCCTGGGCCTCTTCCTCTTTGTAATCCGTGATAAGTGCAATGGCCTTATCAAGTGCATCCTTCGAAAAGTTTGCCATCTCAACCGCGGCAAGTCTTGCCTGTTCAAGCGCAAAAGGAGGATTTGCAAGGAAAAGAGGATCCAAAGTTCTGATACCCTGCTGCTCTTCCTGATCTTTTTTCTCCTTCTCGTCTATAGGAATAGAGCTGAGCGCCAGATTTACAAGTACTGCTGAGAAAGGAAGCATCAAAGGCGTTGCAACAAGATTAACAAGCGTATGCACACCCGGAATTCCCGCAAGTCCGACTTCCCGGTGCATAAACGAGAAATTCATCACTGCATTTAAAGAATAGAAAATAACCATAAAAAGCCCTGCTTTTATGATATTGAAATACAAGTGCATAAGTGCTGTTCTCTTACCGTTCTTATTAGCGCCAAAAGATGACAGAATTGCTGTAATACATGTACCAACCTCGGCTCCGACTACAACAGGAATGGCTATATTGAAATACACAGGTATACTTCCGGATATCGCCTGCAGCACACCGATCGTTCCGGCAGAACTCTGAATAAGCATGGTAAAGAATATTCCAACCAAAAATCCAATCAAAGGATTGCTGAACTTCATAAGAAGACTTCTGAATCCTTCATTGTCTTTAAGCGGAGCTACCGCATCAGACATACTGCTCATACCGAACATCAAAACAGAAAATCCAAGAAGTATTGTTCCGATATTTTTCTTTTTCTCACTTTTTGAAAACATGTAAAGCCCGATACCGATGAGAGCCAGGAAAGGTGTGAATGACCTGGGCTTTAAGAGTTCCAGCCACAAATACTTTGTGCTGTTCAGATTATTAAGTGTAAGAATCCATGCTGTAAATGTTGTACCAAGGTTAGCACCAAGGATAACGTTTACCGCCTGTTTAAGGGTTACAATTCCCGAATTAACAAGACCGACTACCATTACGGTAGATGCAGATGATGATTGAACCAGTGCGGTGACACCGACACCGAATAAATAAGCGATTATAGGATGTTTGGTGACTTTGGCAAGTACGCTCTCAAGTCTTCCGCCTGCGGCCTTGGTAAGACCTCCGCTCATAACGTTCATCCCATACAAAAACATTGCAAGGCCTCCGATTAGCCCTGCCACCATTTTAAAACTGTCTAAAAATTCTTTCATTTCACCTCCATAGGCACTCTTCGTTAAGGGCTCTCTACCCTTCGTACCTATCCATTTTTTATCTCTATTGTTACAAATCTATTGTATAGGATGCCGTCAAAAAAAGCCACAAATAAATTTAAGCACCAAATCTCAGCATCAGCCGCACGTATTCTCCATAGGTGGGTCCGCCGACCGGCTCGATCTTCTCGCCGACATACTCTCTTCCGTATATATCTTCCTCGACAGACACCGTATCCAAAACCTTAAATCCCAGTTTCTTGCACAGATTAATGGAAATCTCATTCTCGGCTTTTACAAGGGTCTGAACCTTATCAAACAAAAGGATATCCCTGCCATAGTCAAGAACCGCCTTGCACGCCTCATAAGCATAGCCCTGCCTCTGAAACTCTTTTCCGACAAGAAATCCAAGTTCAATATCATCAAACCCGTTCCTTACGGAGTAGCCGACTCTTCCGATAACCCTGCTATCCTTGCGCCTTACAAGTGTCCATACGCCAAAGCCCATAAGGCCATATACTTTCTCAATATAATCTTTCTGGTATCTCTTTTCATCTTCGGGATTCTCAAAAAGGCCTTCCATATATCTGGTCATCTCGGGATCTTTATACAGTTTATAGAACTCGTCCACGTCATCAAGCGTCGTTTCCCTCACAAGGAGCCTTGAAGTCGTGAGCACTTCCCAGGGCTCACCCGCGTATCTCTGATAAGCCTTCACGAATGAATCCAAGTCGACTTCGTCAATGTCGGAAAAAATATATTTCACACCCGGAAATTCTTCGTTCTTATTTAATGGATGCTCCACTCCGACCACGTAGAATCCAAGCTCCGTCGCTTTTACGGTATTTTCTTTCCTGTCGGCAACGACAAGCATTTCTTTATCAGTCTTATTATCTTTGAAAAAATCCTGTGCCCCGAACACCTCCGCTTCGATGCCACATTGATTTATATATTCTCTTGCGGATTCTAAGCTTTCAGTTACCTCACTGCTTTTCAGATTTTTTTCATCTATTACAAACGCAACCTTCTTCAGCACAAACTTTTCCTCCGAAAATAATTATAATACATAAAACGCCCACATTACGATAAATGCGAGCGTTCATAATTTGTTTACAAATCATTAAAAGAATGGTTACTTCAAATCATCTTTTGGACATACCTGCTTGTTATTATAATATTGTCAGATGAGTTGAGACAGACAATACCAATTAAACTTTTTCATAATGTGCCGGGTAAGAGAAGCTTACCCGGCATCCTCCCTTTAAAAAAGGGCTTTTTTTAATTAATGAGTTTTATTTCTTCTTGTTTCCGTGAAGAAACATCTCCATGTCAGCAACTGCCGACTCTTCATCGCTTCCTTCTGCGATAACTGTTACTTCTTCTCCTGTGTTCAGACTAAGTGTCATCATTCCCATAATGCTCTTTGCATTAACTTTCTTGGACTGAGCCTCGATATGAACAGTACTCTCGTACTTACTTGCGAGCTGAACAAGCTCAGCAACAGGTCTTGCCTCCAGTCCTCTGGGCAACTTAATCTCGATAGATTTTGTCAACATAATAATTCCCTCCTCATCTCAGCTTATCCGCAAGCTCGCTCAGTTTCCTAAGCCGATGATTAACTCCTGACTTACCTACAGGCGGATCAAGATACTTGCCCAATTCAAGAAGCGTCGCATCAGGGTGTTCAAGCCTGACCTCTGCCATCTCCCGCAAGCTCTCCTGCAAGCGATTAAAACCATAAAAGTCTCTGATATATGTAATGTCCTCTATTTGCTTAGTCGCGGCATTAACAGTCTTTGTTATATTGGCGACTTCACAATTGACTCTCCTGTTGATGGAATTTCTCATCTCTTTTACAATCCTGAGATTCTCCAGATTCATAAGACTGATCGGAGCTTCCATTATATTCAGAAGATCAACAATACCGGAGCCTTCCTTCACATATAAAACAAAATATTTCTTTCGTCTGACTATCCTTGCCTCAATATCAAAGCTCTCTATTATCTCCTGCAACCTAAGTGCCTGATTCTCATAGTCACAGACAAATTCCAAATGATATCCCTTGTTGGGATCGCTTATGGAACCGATGCACAAGAAAGAATCGCGAATGAAGGCTCTCTTACAACATGATTTTCCTGTGATAAGCGGGCTCACCCCTTCCCCGAAAGGTCTGAGGTTCCCGTCACCGTCAATCACCCTGATTGCCTTAAGACACGATTCAAGAAGTTCCCCTTCTCCCAGTACAGGCCTGTAAACACGCCCATTTACCTTGATATCGGGGGATTCTTCCAAAAAGCTAGTTCCTATATTAAATGCTTTTTTTATTAATGTAAAGAACTTTCTAATTACAGCCTCATTATCCGGCTGCAAATAAAGCATTATCGGCTTACCGTTTTTTAGCTCAATATAGCCCGTGCTGTTAACAATGGCTGCTATCTCCGCAAGCCTGCAATGCCTCGATGCACCTATGCGTTTTGCAAGTTCTTCTTTTACGTCGGATGAAAAAGACATATCTCACCTTGCCTGCTTCACATCTCTGTGTAAGAGCTTGATTCCAAACTTACCGTCTCCGGCTTTCAACCTGTTATACAGTTCGTTGGCGATTGTTACACTTCTGTGCTGGCCACCGGTACATCCGATAGCAACAACAAGCTGATACTTACCTTCTTTGATATATCCGGGAATCAGGAATTCAAGCATATCCGTCAGCTTATCCAAGAACTGCCCGCATTCCGGAAAACTTTTTACATAGTCCTGAACCGGCTTGTCATTTCCCGTCTGATGTTTGAGATCATCTATATAAAAAGGGTTCGGCAGGAACCTAACATCAAACACAAGGTCTGCGTCCGACGGAATTCCATATTTAAAACCAAATGAAAGCACCGTCACCATAAGAGAATTGTACTCTTCGTTTCTTACAAAGATGCGGTCAAGTTCTTCGCGAAGTTCCCTTGTAAGAAGCTTTGAAGAATCGATCACATAATCCGCTCTCTTTTTTACCTCCGTAAGAACCGCTCTCTCTTTGGCAATTCCGTCCTCTATACGATTTCCGATATCATTGACATTCATCGGATGAACACGTCTTGTCTCTTTATATCTCTTTATAAGAACTTCATCGCTTGCGTCCATATAAAGAACTTCAATGGGAAGTCCTCTTTCTTTCAGAGTGTCGATGATTCCCGCAACCTCTTCAAACTTCTGGCCCGCTCTTGCGTCAATTCCAAGTACGACTTTGCTGATCCCGTTATCCGGTACTGCGACAAGCTCAGCAAACTTCTCTATAAGAAATACAGGAAGATTGTCTACGCAATAAAAACCTGCATCCTCAAGCATATGTATAGCGGTCGATTTACCACCGCCGCTCATTCCCGTAACAACTACGAATCTCATGGTTTAAACCTCTCATAATCACATTCCAAATCGACTAGACTCGAAAAAACCTCGTCAAGTGCTCTGCTCAAAACTTTCCAAGCATAATAACTTCGGGCTCCAGCAATACTCCATAGGACTCGTATACTTTCTTCCTTACATCATCAATTACTTGGTATATATCGGCCGATGTCGCAGAGTTTTTATTTATGACAAAGCCACAATGCTTCTCCGACACACACGCACCGCCAACGGTATAGCCCCTAAGTCCTGCGTCCTGGATAAGCTTACCCGCAAAATTCCCCTCGGGTCTCTTAAATGTCGATCCGGCACTCGGATATTCAAGCGGCTGTTTGTCACGCCTTCTCTGCGCAAGATCGGACATCTTTTCCATAATATCTTCCTTACGTCCCTTATTAAGTTCTATAAGTACAGACAGAACGATGTATTTCTTGCCTTTAATAAAGCTGGTTCTGTAACCAAATTCCATGTCATCGCAGGAAAGCGTAACAAGCTCCCCTTCAGGTGATATTGCATTAACTTCTTTTACAACCTGCTTCATCTCACCGTCATAGGCACCTGCGTTCATAACCATCGCACCGCCGATAGTTCCGGGGATTCCTGCAGCGAACTCAAAACCTGTAAGTTCCCTGTCTCTGGCAAAAGAAGCTATGGCTGAATTAAGCGCGCCGGCCTCTGCCCTGATACTCGTGTCACTTTCTGCCGATACATCCGTAAAGTTCTTAAGTGAAACGACAACTCCGTCATATCCCTCATCTGATACAAGAAGATTGCTTCCGTTTCCGAGAACAAAATAGTCTGCACCTTCAGCTCTGAGGCGCTTAAGAACCTCCAAAAGCTGCTTTGTATCTTTTGGGCTTATAAATAAGCTCGCAGGCCCACCTGTTCTAAACGTAGTGTGCCTGCTCATGTTTTCATTTAATATGATATTTTCTTCTGAGACAATTTCTCTCAGAGCATTTACTAAATCGTTATTCAAAAAAATCTCCTTTTAATACAGAAGCATTCTTGCTGCGCCGAAGACTCCCGCATCATTTCCAAGCTTTGCAAGTGCAAACTGTGCTGTGCTGCAACCGGAAAATACATACTTTTTAAATGAAGGCATCAAGAGGTCAAAGAGCATTTCTCCCGCTTTTGAAACTCCGCCGCCGATAACTATTATCTCAGGATTTACAACCGTAGCAACACTCGCGATTCCTTTTCCGAGGTAATAACCGTACTTCTCAGCGCATTTAACGGCAACCTTGTCACCTTTCTTGGCTGCGTCGAATACGTCCTTGCACTCGAAATCTTTGCCGCGAAGAACGCTGTCTTCTGCCACCTCTGCAAGAATTCTCTTAGACACTCTCACTGCTCCGGTAGCACTTGCGTACTGCTCAAAGCAACCGTGATTGCCGCATCCGCATGCTTCAGGCTCATCATCAACAAGATGGATGTGTCCGATCTCTCCGCCTGAACCTGTTGCTCCTGTTAAGATCTTGCCTTCGTTTATGATTCCGCCGCCTACACCTGTTCCGAGTGTAACAAGGAGCATGTTCTGATGTCCCTGTCCGCCGCCTCTCCACTGCTCACCGAGAGCTGCAACGTTGGCGTCGTTTCCTGCTTTTACCTTAAATCCCGTGAGTGATTCGAGCTCTTTTACCACATTGAGCTTGGACCATCCAAGATTTACGGCCTGAAGACACATGCCATCTGCATCTACAGCACCGGGAACACCAAGTCCGATTCCGATTACATCATCGGATGCAAGATTTTTCTCAGCGATCTTAGCCTTAACAGACTCTGCAACATCACTTAAAATGCTGCTTCCGTTGTTCTCTTTTCTGGTAGGTATCTCCCAAAGCTCAACTTTCTCGCCTTCCTCTGTAAGAAGTCCGATCTTAGCAGTTGTTCCTCCGATATCTACGCCAAATACATATTTTCCCATTACCTCTAATAGTCTCCTTTTGTATTATTCCTCTTCAATTATTCCTCGTCGTCATCATCGTCGTCCGAACGTCTTCTTGCAAGTGAGTTCTGAACTCTGTTGTAGAGCTCCTGCGCAGCATTGTAGCCCATCTGTTTCTGTCTGTGGTTAACTGCTGCCGACTCGCAGATTACCGCAAGATTTCGGCCGGGTCTGATAGGAATCCTGTGACAAACTATCTTGTTTCCAAGGTACTCAGTGTACTCTTCCTCAAGTCCGAATCTGTCGTACTCTCTGTCCTTGTCCCACTCTTCAAGCTTGATAACAAGGTCGATAGTCTGTGTCTCTCTTACGCTGGATACACCGTAAAGCGTTTTAACGTCTATGATTCCGACACCTCTCATCTCAATAAAATGCCTTGTAATATCAGGCGATGTTCCTATGAGAGTCTCCTCACTTACACGCCTAAGCTCAACCGCGTCATCCGATACAAGACGATGTCCTCTTTTAATAAGCTCGATTGCTGTCTCGGATTTACCGATTCCGCTCTCACCCGTTATCAAAACGCCTACGCCGTAAACATCGACAAGTACGCCGTGAATTGAAATGCAAGGAGCAAGTTTAACATTAAGCCACCTGATGATCTCCGCCATGAAAACAGAGGTGGACTTCTTGGTCATAAGGACAGGTACTTTCTCCTCAACCGCAATTTTCAAAAAGATAGGATCGGGAGCCAGGTCCCTGCAGAAAACAACTCCCGGTATATCAAAGGAAAGCAGTTCTCTGTACATCTTCTCTTTTTCCTTATCAGAAAAAGATTCCATGTATGTATATTCTACGAAACCTATAACCTGAAGTCTGGTTGCCTCGAAGTGTTCATAATACCCTGCAAGCTGCAACGCCGGCCTGTTAATATCAGGCTGAATAATGCGGATCTTCTTGATATCAAGCTCCGGTGTAAGATTTGTGAGCTTCATTTTATCAATAATTGTTTTAAGACTTACGCTTGCCATCAATGCCTCCCCAACATAAGTATTTTCAGTTAATTACTAGGAAAAATGATACCATAGATGGGGGAAATTTTAAAGATTCCCCCTAAATACTATAACTATATCCAGCTGCAAAACCACGTAATGCCCCCGGCAACTTTACATGGATAATTATGATTATAACTAATTTTTTAAACATCCAATAGGAATAACATATACGCCATCTTCACGCATATAACCATATTCAGTCGCAGTTATGACAAGCTTGAGATCCGGTAACCTAAGCGGAACTTGTTTTTCTTTTTTATTATATTCGGCGATAAGTCTTTCTATCTCACACAGATGCTTGGCGCCCATATCAATTTCCTTGCTTCCAAGTTTGAATTCTATCAAAGCATATCGGCCATCCTTAAGATGAAGTACTGCATCTGCTTCTAACCCGTAGCGGTCATGATAATATGAAACCTCTCCGTTCATTCCGGACGAATAAATCCTTAAATCTCTAATGCATAATGATTCAAAAAGAAACCCCAAAGTCTTGAAATCTGTATTGAAATAGTCAGGCGATAAACCAAGTGCTGCTACAGCTATAGATGGGTCTACAAGATTTCTTTTATTCCCGGATCTAATTGCTTCTTTCGAACGAATTGCGGGACACCATGCAGGAAGTTCATCTATTATGTATAAATCTTCAAGATCATGAAAATAATCATAGAAAGTAGGCTTTGATATTTCCGTTGTTGATGAAGTGTCTGAAAAAATGGTTTTTGTCTCTGCCAAGGTACATATATTCCTTGAATAAGATCTTAACAGCCGCTCCGCCCATAATGGATTTCTTTTAATATGGCTGATATTGGAAATATCAGTATGACAAGTCTGATAAAAAAGATCGGATGCAATAGAAAGCGCCGCTTCTCTATTCTTAACATCAATACTTTGTGGCCACCCACCACGACAGATAGCATAAATCAAATCATCAATCGTTAGCTTAGACTCTTCCCATTCGATTTCCTTTCCATCAAAAAGATCCATAATAGAAACGGTACCGGATGACTCACCGCTCTCGTATAGGCTCATAGGAAACATACGAAGTGTTGAAATCCTTAATGTTCCGGTATGTGCCGTTTCAACTTTCTGAGAAGACGAACCGGTGAGGATGTACTGACCTTTTAATCCGGTGTCATCTACATTTTTACGTATTGCCCCCCAAATCTTCGGAGCATCTTGCCATTCATCGAACAGTCTTGGCTTATCTCCAATCAGAAGCTTTGAAGGCATATTTTCAGCAACGGATAACAGCCTTTCTCTGGCATCCTCATCCTGAAATTCTACGCAACTATTTGCAAAATGCTTCGCAGTTGTCGTCTTCCCACAACCTTTTGGGCCTACAATCAAGGTTGCGCCAAAAGCCTCTAGTTTAAGTTCTAGCGCAGAATCAGTTATTCGATTGCGGTATATCTTTTCTGTATTATCCATATGTAAATCACCTCAAAGCTGATTATACTCTATTTAACATTTATGCGCAATTTGTTTTAACACTTGTGTGCCAAATAGTTTTACGCATATGCGCTGCTATGCTTTACAGATTTGCGGTGAATAATCGCAGCTTCGGTCACATGCTTGCTATTGTAAATAAAGTTCGGAAGGAAATCAAAATATAATTGATTTCCTTCCGAACTTTATAATTTAAAACCATTTAATCTAAATCATTTTTGGTAAAACTAAATCTCAGCACCTGACATCCAATAGTTCCATAACTCCGTTAAGCACAAGCTCCACGGAATCAGCAGGCACGAAGACGCAGTCTCCCTTATATATATTTATGTATTCTTTCCTTCCGTCTTCCGTGCAATAACTGATATTTCCGCATCCGTCATAGCATAAGAGAACCCTGAACGAAAGCTCATCGGAGCTGTATGTAACCTTCTGCCTTCTCTCGGTATTTATCAGCATCCTGTACACTTCAAAATACTTACATCTACTAAGGAGCTCATTTGCAACACCCGGGCTATACTTAAGCACCCTCATTGCCTGCCTAGGTTCACCTATGTTCTTTAAATTCGAAACTTCAAGTGCCTTATCCACATGAAGCTCTCGCTTTTTACCGTTCTTATCCACACGGTCGTAATCGTACAGCCTGTAAGTGAGATTACTGTTTTCCTGAATCTCTGCTATAAGCGCACCCGCACCTATAGCATGTATCGTTCCCGCTTCTATAAAGAAAACGTCATTCTTCTTAATGGGATAATATCTAAGATGCCTCTCAAGCTCTCCTTTTTCTATGGCATCTCTGATGGCTTCTTTACTGCAATCATATTTTAGGCCGTAAATCAGCCTGGAATCCTTGATGGCATCAAGAACATACCACATCTCCGTCTTACCAAGCTGACCGTTTTCATACTCTCTTGCATATTCATCGCTTGGATGAACCTGCACAGACAGATTCGCCTTTGCATCAATGAACTTTATGAGAATCGGAAGTTCGCCAAGCTCCTCGCAATGCTTTCCCAGATATTCGGAATGCTCTTTTAAAACGTCGATAAGGAGTCTTCCATCAAACTCACCGCCCGCAACAACACTCGGTCCGTCGGGATGCGTACTGCATTCCCATGTTTCCGCCAAGGGATCCATATCTATATTTTTACCAAAATCATCGTTAAGCCTCTGGCCGCCCCAAAGGTAATCCTTCGCGGCAGGCTTTAGCATAAAAGGAAAATTCTTCATAGTCTTATTATTCAAGGACAAATTTCTGTTTATCCTCTACGGTAATATCCTTTCCAAGCTGTACCTCTATAAGTTTAAGTTCTGTATCCGCAAAAACAGTATGTCTGCATCCGGCACTCATGGTAACAACATCTCCGGCCTTGATATTCTGCTCCATTCCATCGACCACTGTTCTGCCCTTACCTGACAGAACAACCCATACTTCATCTCTATTCTTATGGCTGTGATAGTTCATGGAATGACCCGGATTAAGAACAACTTTTATTGTCATCGACTCAGATTCAACATCAATTACCTGATATTTGCCCCATGACTTCTCGGCAAACATAATCTGCTGATCAAATTCGTCTACATAAGGCTTGATATAGCTGGACTGCTCCTTATCAGAAACAAGGATTCCTTCAGGAGAAGCCGATACCACAACATCCTTAAGTCCCATGCAAAGTACCGGAACATCAAGATCATTTAATACATGCACATTCTCACACTTTTCATTGAGAACGCCTTTTCCTATAACATTCTCATTCATAGCTTCAGTAAGAGTATTCCAGGTACCAAGATCCTTCCAGATTCCTGAATACTTCATAACTCCTATGCTGCTCTCCTTCTCAACAACAGCATAGTCAAAGCTTATCTTATTGCTGTCCTCATATCTGTCAAAAAAGTCCTGATAGTCCTTAAAATCAATAAGCTCATGCGCCTTGTTAAGCACGTATCCAAGCTTAAATGCAAAAACTCCACCGTTCCAAAGAGCGCCTTTTTCAATATAGCCCTTAGCTGTAGCAACGTCGGGCTTTTCCTTAAACTCGAGAACCTCGCTGACATCAGCGGCTTCCTTAGGAATAATATATCCATACTTCTCACTTGGATAATTTGGCTCTATTCCCATGAGATTAAGATTGTAATCTCCCTTTTCCGCCATATCTGACAGATCAGAAAGAGCCTTGAAATAATTGTCATCTACGTAAGGATCGACAGGGCACACAACAACAGGTTCATCATCGCCCACGCCCTTAACATCATGAAGGAAGCTGCACGCAAGTGCAATCGCAGGAAAAGTATCTCTTCTGCAAGGTTCGATAGAAAGATCCACTGCCTCACCAAGCTGATTGTTGATAGCAGAAGCCTGGCTCTTAGATGTAGCTATAGTAACATTAGCATCTCCATCTACCTTTCTGATTCCTCTATACATGCGCTGAAGCATGGATTCATATCTACCATCTTCAGTCTTAAATATTCTGATAAACTGCTTACTTCTGACATCATTTGACAATGGCCAAAGACGTTTTCCGGACCCACCGGATAATAAAACTATGTTCATAATTTTTAAACCCCTAACTTTTTCTAGAATAATATATATTGATTATGGCACAACAATGTGATAATTCTATGTAATTTTATATGACTTTAATTCAATCTTTTAGTACATAAATATTTTCACTATTTCATCAAGACTCGCCTAATTATATTTAACTGCCCCAATTGTTTTTGTATAAACACTACCATTTTTCATAATAGCTACAATCTCAACAGTATCTCCTTCGCATATTGTGTCTTTAGCTATTGAGAACAATATTCCACATTCTGAATCTGTATTATAAGCATCATTAACATCAATTCGCCTTCTTCCATACCAAGCCTGATATTCCTTTTTCCCAATCCTTATATGAACATCTTCTACAGAATCATTAATCCCAAATATCCATCCTGAATTCGTATAATAAAATCTATCATCGTTCTTAAAATCACTATCACGTATTCCCCACATAACTTCGTTATCATCAGTTACCCCCTGCATGATAGGAACTTCTGCAAACAGTTTTTTGTTCTCACTATTTATTGCATTATAATATTTTTGAATATCTTCATAGGCCTCTCCAAACTTGTTCCAAGGATACACATTATATAGCCATTCTAGCGGAATGCTATCATAATTATTCATATATAATGCCACTTCTCGCCTGAAAGAACGAACCCCATCAAAATATTTAAAACTAAAAATATTAGTACCTATGCCAATCAATAAACCTATTATAATTCCAACTGTTCGTACATACCGTTTATTGCTTTTTTTATAGTAATATAGAACAACTACTTGATAAACCCATAAGGAAAACGTCGTGTATCTGGAAGTCGCAACCGCATATTCAGAGCCAAACTCCGAACGTCCAAGTGCCATTGCTGCCAGAACTCCTAAAGTCATTATCATTGTACTATATTCAAAAACATATACCTCAAACTCATCTGATAGTATTCCATGAATAACTATTATAACTGTTGCCGCTAGCATCATTAAGCCAATAACACGTGCGGCCATCACACTTCCCGTCGACAAAGGGGCTCCTATAAGAGCTATAAAAAAATCAATAATTCCTATTAACGATTTTGTTCCCTCACTAGAACTATATCCCAGAGAATATATACATAAACATATTAAGAAAACGCCCCAAATAGCTATATATTCACTAGTAACTTTCTTATTTTTGATTGACATAATCATGCAGCATAAACAAATAACCAAAAAAGCAATAATGCCCTGAGCACTTGAAAATGCTGCAATGACACCAAACAATATTACCATAACAAAATATTTTTTCGATTTTGTATTAACCATTTTCGAAAAAGAAAACACCGTTGCCAGCATAGTACATGCCGTTAACAAAAAACCAACTTGAAATCCCCAAAGGATATTATCATATTGAACAGAATTGAATGTAAAACAAGCCATAAAAGCTATTACTAATATAGGCACATGCTTGTCCATTTGTTTTAATGCCAATATCCATATAATATATATAACTGACATAAGCACCATAACAATATACATATCCGCCTTCATGTTTCCATTAGATAATATAGCGGATAATGTAAGAATAATGTTAGGAAAAAAAATGCAATGTCCGTTGTGATATTTCAACAAGTTTGAAAATGAAAAATTATTCTCTTTAAATGAAAAGAATAAAGACAAAGAGTCCCAATCATCCCAGAACGGCTGGTTCACCCCATATTTATAGATTATTGCAAATCCATACACGATGGGTAATACAATAATCATATACGCCAAAGCATTCCTCTGATTTGCATACTTTTTCACTTTATCCATTATTTTCCTTTTTACAGCCATAATTCTACACCTATTTCTAACTAAAGCTTAGCAGACTAATGCTTCATTAAATCTTCCAAGCAGATACTACTCAACGCATTTCGTCTTTAAGATAACTCCATGCCGCAAGGCCCATTCCATGCATAAATTTGCCTTCTCTTATCATTTTTTTAAATTCGTCAATCATTACCAGCTGAACCTTTATATCTTCAACATCATCCAACTTTTGCTCACCTTTATCTTCACACTCTGCAAAATAAAGATATTGAATCTCCGTTGTCGATCCTATAGATGGGTAGCAGATTCCAAGAAACTTCAGATTTTTTATCTGATATCCCGTTTCTTCTTCCAGCTCTCTTCTTGCCGCATTTTCAGGTTCTTCGCCATCATCAACCATCCCTGCGGGAATTTCCCAAAATGTCTCATCCCAAATATATCTATACTGCCTTAATAATATGATTGAATTATCAACCATCCCTATTACGCCAACACCTCGTTTCATCTTGACATAAGAATAAGGAGATTGCTTCCCGTTATGATCAATAGTATCATATACGATATCGAATCTCCCTATATGTGTAGTCTCTGATGATACGATCTTATACCCCTTATCATTCATATCATTTAAACCATGTCTTTCTTATACAATAAAAATACCAGTGCAAATATTTTGGAAGCCAACTCCACATACGGAAATTAGATTCCCCTTCTTCTCTATCAAACCATTCCGAAGGAATCTCTGCAATCTTATATCCTCTTGTATATGCTTTTACAGTTATTTCTAATCCTATTTCAAATCCGCCGGTACTCTCTATTTCAATATTCTCAAGCATTGATTTTCTATACAATTTAAAACTGTTAGTACAATCATGTGTTGGTATTCTTGTAAGAAGATGTAAAGATACTCCGGCAGTTCTAGAAAACAGCCCTTTAAGAAACGGTCCTCCGTTTTGCTTTCCTCCCCTCATATATCTGCTACCGCATACAAGGTCATAGCCTTCTTCCATCTTTTGACACATAGTATCAACAACATCCAATTTATCTGAAGAATCAGCCATCATAACAAGAACCATCTCATCTTGCGCTTGATTCATTCCCATCCTTATTGCATTAAGAGCGCCTCTTCCCAGAGTATTAAGCACTAAATCTATTTCAAACGGATACTTTTCTTTATTGTTTTTTACCACGGGCACAGTAGTGTCGCCATCAAAATCGTAAACAACAAGAACCTTTTTAGTTATCTTTATCTCACGTTCTATTTCTTCAAATAGACGAAGTATTCCTTCACCTTCATTGTAAACCGGAACTACTATATCTAACATATTCTCTCCATTCTAAAAAATCTGAGACTAGCATTTTGTTAGTCTCAGATTTACCAGTTAATTTAGATATTACCAAGATCAATCTGATCACATATCCAAGGTATAACCTCATCCAATGTATCACTTAAACTTGTATTTGCTTCAAATCCAAGAAGATTCTTAGCTTTCTCTACAGAAGGAACTCTCTTCTGAACATCATATTCAAATGCAGGATCTGATACGAATGATAAAGGAGTTGTTTTTCCAAGCTTCTCCCAAATCATAGCTGAGAGTTCTTTAACACTTGTTGATACAGGAGTTGAAAGATTGAAATCCTCATTAACAGCCTTATCACTCTCTACGCAAAGACGAATACCTCTTGCAAGATCTCCACCATATGTATAGTGTCTAATCTGATCACCGCTTCCCAAGATATGAAGAGGATCCTGTCCCTTATATACCTTCTGAACAATATCAGGAACAACATGGCTCATAGCAAGTTTAACATTTCCTGACATAATCTCTTTTTCATTTTTTGCTCTCTGCTCACCGGTTCCAACACAGTTAAAAGGTCTGATTATTGTGTAAGGCAACTTGTACTGTTCCCAGCCACCCTTAGCAAAGTATTCGCAAGCAAGCTTCTGGAAACCATATGTTGAAAGCGGAGGAGGGCACTGGAGCTCATATCCCTCTTTACTTGGGTACTCATGACAACATTCATAAACCATTGAAGAAGAAAGAACATTAATTTTCTCCAGATGTTTCTCATTGTGAGCCCAAATAGCAGCATCAAATGTTGATGCAATAATTCTCTCATTCTCTGCAAGAAGATCATAAGCATATGTATGGAAATATGTGATTCCACCAATCATAGCAGCTATCGCGATAACCTGATCACAATCTTCAATCAGCTCTTTCATAAGCTTAGTGTCCTTAACATCACCTTCAACAAAGTGATATTTAGGATTATTATCATAGCTCTTCTGAATAGGGCCATACTTGCTATAATTATCAATACCTACTACCTCGTGACCTGCCTTAAGCAATTCATCAACCAAGTAGCCCGCTACAAATCCTGCTGAACCTGTTACTAAAATTTTCATCCTTAACCTCCATTATTAATCGTTGAACATATTTCCAAGTGTAGAAATTTTCACATCGCTGCAATAGTATAATTCCGTACATGCTCCCCATGAATCCAATATTTCAAATCCACCGTTATCATGGCGCATAGCCGGGTCATCCATAACGCTGCCATACTTCTTATGATTATTAAGCACAAGAAGTGCTTTAGCATTCTTGCAAGCATCATATATGTTATTATAAACTGTTCCTAGATTCAAGGCTTTCATCTCATCCGGCAATGCAACAAAATCATGAAGATTCATCTTATATCCAAGTTCTTTAAGCTTTTCTGCAATATAAACAGAACTTGATCCACGTAAATCGGAAGTCTCAGGTTGTCCCTTAAATGCCATTCCACTTAATGCAATAATGTTATCCTCAGAAGGTGCTCCAACCTTTTCCTGTACCCACTTAACAACAATATCTTCCAACGATTCGTTAAACTTTCTTGCTGCCAAAATAAAGTTTTTACTATCACATTCAGGCATGTTATTAATCAGAATATATGCATCCTTCTCAAGGCATGGTCCTGCGACAAAGCCCGGCTTTGCAATATTGCTTCTAGCATATCCATAATTAGCATGTTCAATAGCCGAAACACCATCGACGCCAAACTCCTGCGCTGCCATACAGAATGCATTTCCTATTGCAAATGTCATGTCTCTGTAAGTGTTGCAATACAGCTTTATTAATTCTGCCTCTTCTAATGACTTAGCTCTTACAACGCATGGAGTCATTATTCTGAATAATTTCTCTGCGATTTCTATAGAATCCTCATTATTTCCACTGATAACCTGAGGAAGATTTGAAAGTTCATCAACCGCCTTTCCCTCAAGTGTTCTTTCCGGACACATAGAAATAAGCACATCACTCTCCGGCTTATGGCACAACTCAGCAAGGAATGGTAAAACAACATTTCTTGTCGTTCCTACTGAAACAGTAGACCTAAGAATTATTAACTGTGAGCCATCATAAACATCCTTAAGTGTCCCCTCTAAGGCTGACTTAATATACTCAAAATTAGGTTCTTCCTGTTTCTTGCCATCCACTTTTTTTAACGGAGTTCCAACTGTTATAATAAATGCGTCAAACTTCACATCGCTAGGGAACTCATCTACTACATGCAAAGTTTTATTATTATTTCTCTTAATTAGATTATCTAATCCAGGCTCAAAAAAGTGTGCCCTATTCTCTTTAAGACAATCTTTGATATGCTGGTTAGTTTCAACACCATAAACATCTATCCCCTTTGCCGCTGCAGCAACCCCCAGCGTCAAACCAACATATCCTAATCCTATTACGCCAATCCTCATACAAAACCATCCTCCTAAATATAATCAATTCTCTTTTTTACTGACATGCATATCAGCAAATCAAATACCAATTTATTTTTACTAAAAAGTGAAACAAAAGAACTAAGAACTAAATAAAAAACAGAAACACTGTAGACACTAAATATGTACTCTTCTGTTAAGATTAGCGATAGTCTGCTCAACCATTCGCAGAATTATAATCAATATTTATTGTCAAGTCTTATCAATTTACTTAAACAGCAGATAAACACCGCTTAACTTGAACACGCTTGTACCAAATAATACTCTTTTAGATGCAAAAATGCAAGTATTTAAAACGCCAAGCAACTATACCGCCATTAGTTATTTCACTAATAACTACAGCAAGCAGTCTTCATTTTTTTTAACACTATATTTATTTATATATCGCAAAACCATCATTCCTCCAACAGCAAATCCAAAAAAGCCAATCACACTTAATGAATAAAATCTTTCTGCATAACTCTTACAATTCATGATTAGTTCAGGTTTAATTATCAAAGTAAGCAATATGTCAAAAATATTTACTACATTCATTAAATATATTATTATCGGTTTTATTTCTCTTGCAAAAGAAGCAATCAAAATGATTAATATAATCATATTTGAGTATGCACACTGACGAATAATAGTACTAGCGGCATTATAGTATAGCAACGCATGAATTAGTAAACTCATAAAGAAACCACATATAAGATAGCTTTGTGTTTTATTTAAACGTTTTCTACATAATATCGAAATAATTATATTAATATTATTTATTCCCATTGTAAAAAACAAAGCCGCTCTCTTATTATTCCAATACCAATAAATTAAACTTTTACTTCTTTCAAAACAAATATCATAAAAAAACTCTATAAAATTGGCTAATCTATTCCATGCCCACTGTCGAGCTGTCATATTTTTGTAAGAATCAAATATCTGTTCCAACACGGTATTTCTGTTATTAGTCCACACCCCCGAAAAATAGTATCTAAGCAAAGTATCCCCCGGCGGATCAATAACTTTTTGATAAAACATCCAAGGAGCATATACAATAGCAAACGAAGCAATTATCAATAGAACATTTTTCCAACGGACATATCTTCCAAGCAGCAGCATTACCCCCAATCCTATTATAGCAAAAGCAATTGAACCATGTGCCATCATTGCCAAAGCTATAGATGCCCCCACCATACATTGTTCTATATACGATAAATCATTTTTCAAATACCATTGATAGAGTATGATTAAACTGATTCCATAAAATGTACACGACAAAAATTTGGGCCACGTATAAATAGTATTCATACATACTGTCGAATTAAAAGTAATCAGTATCAGCAAATACTTTATTTGATTCTCACAGAAATCCATTTCTCGCATAAAATAAAAAACCACTGTAAAAGCAGAAAGATTCATCAATGTGCCTTGCGCCAAGTATAAATCTATATACATTGATTTCGGAACCCAAACAGAAATTGTATAAAACATAGCTGCCATCAAATGTGGTCTGTCACTTGTTTGCCACCCTAATAATGGAGTTCTGTAATCTTCATATTCTACTAATCTTTTTACCAATTCAATCTGAAACTCATTGTCTTCTGTATCCATAAAACGTCTTCCAAGATTCAAAAAATCATAGCCATTCTGTAAATCATATATGTATAAAATCATTAAGTAAAAACCCGAAACCAAAAATAAAAATATGATTTCTTTTACAAGTGAAGTTTCCTTAATATTTTCCTTAATAACTCTATGTTTTATCAAAGCAAACAGAAAAACCCCTATCCACACAAACTGTATAGCAATTTTCATATCAACCAAAGTATAAACTCGTACCCAGTAAAAAAGTAGCGAAACAACTGCTAAAGCAAAAAAAACATAGAAATGTACACATTCCTTCCTCTTAATTCTATGAAAAGAACCGAGCACTATCACATACCCTGGAATCATCCAACCTAGCACAAGCATCAACATGCATATAGCCTTGAAAATCACAATATATTCTTTGGCCAATATGTATTTCCACCCATATTGAAGAGGAACAGTACTAAACGCAACCCAATCAAACCCTCCGATTGCATTATCTACTGCAACAATTCTAAAATGCTGCTTTCTCCAAATTCTAAATAAACAATCTGTCCATTCTTCTCTCGCATTAACATTGCAATCCAACTTTTTGCCATCATCTAATTCAAGATAAAACTGTATATTATTATTATCAGCATACCCTTGAACCTCAAGCATGACATCACCATAGCCTTCATACCATCCAGACTTATATTCTGCCTTATAATCATTATCCAAAAAAGAGCCAACATATAAAAAATCAGTTCTTCGAAAGTTTTCATCATAGATTCCTGAATTTTCAAAAAAGCCATTATTAGATTTACCAGTAAAATCCACTTCCTCAAGCATTTTAGGGTTATACTCTTTCACAAAAGAACATGCCATAAAATACACAAAAACAGAAAAGAATAATGTGGCTAATCCCACTATTATTCTCTTCTGTTTTCTTAATTTGCCTAATCCACTCATTATTAATGATGATTCTTGTCTATTTGGTACAAGCATCTTGTAATACTCGGACGTTAGTTCCGCAATTATCCGGACAAGGTTTCTACTAATATCCGGACAAGATTCCTGTATCAAGTGGACAAGATGACATCTATTTTTTATATTACTCGCTTGCCGTCTTATTGTCATCTCCGGCGTCAGCCGGCATATGTTCTATCGTAGGACGGCGGGAAGGACCTTTTAGGTCGAACCTATACGCATTGCGCACTATGCGGTCCAAGACCGCATCTGCAATCGTTTGATCTTTGAAAATTGAAACCCAATTCTTAACAGGTAACTGTGCTGAGATGGCTACAGACTTATGTTTGTGGTATCTCTCCTCAATGACTTCAAGGAAGTCCTGAGTCATGCCAAGGTCTAACTGTTTCATACCGAAATCATCAAGCAACAAAAGATTAGGTTTTACCAGATCCTGCATCAGTTTGTTGTATGATCCGTCGCCTCTGGCGATATTCAGGTCTGTGAGCAACCTTGGAACTCTGTAGCACCTTACAGTAAGTCCTCTAGTGCAAGCTTCTCTGCCAAAAGCTGAGAGCAGATATGTTTTGCCAACACCAGTCGCTCCTGTGATGATGAGGTTATTACCACTTGTGACCCACTGGCAGTCAGAGAGTCTTGCTATATCTGCCTTCTTGAGCTTTCGTATAGGCTCATAATCCAGGTTCTCAAGGCATGCTGTAGGCTCCCTTAAATGCGCAAGACGTATAAGCCGGTTTGTCTTGGCTTTGTTTCTTGCATTGAACTGGGCTGTCACTATCATTCCCAGTCTGTCATCGAAGGAAAGAGCTTGCGAAGCAGGAAGTTCATCCTGCCTGGCGTACTCAAGTCTCATGGCATTTAACTTCATTGCTGTTAACTGTTCCGCTGTCTGGTAGTTCATGATGCATCACCTCCTATTCCCATTCTCCGACACGGAGATTTTCGTGGCTTGGGGTTGGAGTGTCCGCATCGGAGTGTTCAGCGTTTACGGGCTTCTTATCCTGATTGTTTTTCAGGATGTTCTTGAGTGTTGTATATGTAACAGAGTTGAGATCAAGTGCCTTCTTACAGGCATTATCAACTCTGGTGTTACCGTACTGCTTGCTGAAGTTCACTACAGCCATACAGGATTTATATGCCTGTTCCTCAAAGTCAGCAGACTTAAGGAGTGTATCTACAAAGCGATAAGCATTCTGACCGATACTTGATGCCCTGTAACGATAATGAGTTCCATCATACTGATTGAATTCTCTGATAGCACGGTGGTTTGCAGGCATATGGTTTATCTCGGTTGCATAACGCCTTCCAGAGAACTTTCTGATATGAAGCGCAACCCTTTCGCCCTTAGTGTTGAAGATTTCGATCTTCTTGGCATAGGCATGTATTGTGACGGAGTCCTTGTAAAGAGTATATGGCACTGAATAATAAAAGCCGTCATAGTAGACGTGATAGTTATTCGGTACTGTCTTAACTGGCAGTGTTTCATAATACTCAAATGGATCCTTGGGCAATGGTCGAAGTGCCGGCTTATCAAGAACAGTAAAGTTGCTGCTTCTAGAGCCGGAGCGATGCTTGAATGGTCTTTCTGCAAGTTCAAGCACTCGATCCTTTATATCAACATTAAGGGCTTCAAAACTGTGATATATCTTATCTTTTAGCCACTCAAGGAGCCATGTTTCAAGCCAGCCTACGCCTGATTCAACTGTAGGTTTGTCTCTTGGCTTTTTGACCCTTGCAGGGATTATAGCAACCTGATAATGACGGGCAAGGTCTCTGTAAGCATGGTTGAGCTCCGGATTGTAGAGGTTGGTATGTACAACCGCTGTTTTGCAGTTGTCGGGCACAAGTATCTTGGGAAGCCCTCCATACCACTCAAAAGCATCTATATGAGCCTGATTCCAGTTGATCTGTGTTTCATTAGGAAATGCTTCAACAAAAGGATATGAACTGTCTCCAAGCGTAGCTACAAAGAAATGAGCATCATGAATCACACCGGTCTCATAGTCAACAACGCATGGAAGAGTATCACCAATCCAGTCGACAAAAAGTTCCTTGCCAGGCTCGCGCTCCTGAGGCAGTACCACTTCTTTACCGGTATCTTCTTTCCATGTATTGAACTTGGCACAGAAGTAACTGTAGCTGTAGCCATCAGGATTATCTTTGCGGTATTCTTGCTCCCAGATGTAATAAAGGTTGATTCTTCTGCTGGACATAAGTCGCTTGTATATAGCTTCCCAGTCTGGTTCATCCTTGGATTGCTTACGGCCAAAGGAGTCTGGATATATCAGCTCATTGATCCGCTCAGGAGAAAGCTTTGTTGCTTCTTCATAGGTTAGTCCACAGTCCTTGCATCTGTTAAGAATTTCGCCAACGGTAGTTTTGGAGCAATCTACAGCTGATGCTATATCTCGTAGATTGAGCTCCATTTCCCTCAGGCGAAGGATTTCAGTAACTTTCATAGTATCAAGACACCTCATTTCATACCCTCCTTAGAATGTAATTAATTACATTCTAAGAAGATCAATGTGAGATGTCATTTGTCCGGATGATTCAGGAATGGCTGTCCGCATGTTTCAAGAATGCTTGTCCGGATAATAAAAGATTACGTGTCCGGATAATTCAAGAATCCTGTCCGGATGTTACAAGAATCATCA
>Ga0247609_10001519_pt1 | contig 27294 bp, 32 predicted proteins | sample 172DNAGHGlowgp2_FD_193487 | JGI IMG/M metagenome (GOLD analysis project Ga0247609, IMG submission 193487) | Sheep rumen microbial communities from Palmerston North, Manawatu-Wanganui, New Zealand - 1728 DNA GHGlow gp2 | ecosystem: Host-associated > Mammals > Digestive system > Stomach > Rumen ...
TTATACTTAGGGATAAGTGTTCCTAATATACCTACTTCATTAGCACACCAAGATACGAACATACAACACCAATGGGCTGGGTTTAGACCATACCAAGCACCATACTTAGTATAATTTCCATTCCCAGCATTGGCTGTCTTACTATCTAAATCTTTGTTAGATTTTTTTTCTTTATAGCCTACTTGTGATAAAGCAACTTGTAAAAACTTTTCTCTCATTTCTTTTCCTCCAATTCTGGAAGACCACCAAGGCTAGTCAAAAGGCTTAATATACCTGCTAAAATAGAAGCAGATGCTATCATTAACCAGTTAACTTCTTCCATAACTGTAGCAGTTCCTATTGTAGCTACTGCTGTTTGACATATTGTTTTTAATGCTCTAATCCCTGCACATTTCCACCATCTTTTATTCATCTTACTCACCTCTCAATGCTTTTACATCTAAATTAAATGGTAAGTCATTATTTATTTGACTTATGTTAGTTTGACTTATATAACTTAATTTACTTTCTTCCAACTGCTCTATAAGAGTAGTATTTTCTATTAGAGTATTAATAGGTGTTGCTAAAGGGTAATATACTATTGTGTTATGAGTAGATAACCAAGTTTTAAATTGTGCTAGTGTGGTTGTTCCAATCGTACTATAATTTATAATAATTCTTTTTGTACTAGAGTATGTATTTAAGAATATTTGATTTTTAGTATAATTTGTATCACTATAAACTCCATTGTCAAAATAATTACTAAAACAATTTGTATCTCCATAATCGACATAACCACTTAATACAAATCTATCTATATTTGTATTACCACTTTTAATCCAATTTCTACTACCATCTAAAACAACTTTACCTATCTCTTTATGTAAATACCAACTACCATTATCTTTATAGATATAGTCTTGGTATGTTCCTATTTTACATAGTTCTATTGGTGTTGTTCCATAAGGTGTAAAATGGTTGGCTTTAGTGCCTTTTTCTAATTGTGGTTTTATTACATAATTACTTACAGTTGTATTAGCACTTACTATTATATAGAATTGGTTTATTGTATCACCTGTTGCAAAGGTTTTACCACCATTAATATTTATATATGAATTACTAGAACTTCCACTTGGTTTATAACTACAAAAGAATTGAATATTATTATTTAATGCACTTTCATTATTTAAACCAAATGTCATCGGTTCGGTGCATGTATAATTCATTGAAATATATTGCCCTTGAAATTGAGTTGTATTAGTTCCATTAAATGTCATAATTCCATTTTGTTTAGTCAAAGTCATACCATTTAAAGAAGCAGTTCCATCGGCAATATTAATTATATTCTCTACTCCTAAATATATAGGATATGATTTACCTATATATGGTTCATAATCTCCTATTGTACTTCCTTTTACTACCATAGGATATATAGTTTCATTTACAGTTGCACCACTCGGTATTCTTACATATAATTTAACTTCTACATCGGTTGTTGGAGTAAATGTTGCATAAGTTGCAGTTCCCTCGGTTTTTACATATTGAGTGGCTCCATTTGGTGTTCTTAAAGATAATTGTACGTTGTTATTTCCATTACTTATTCCTAATGTATAAGTAGTATTTGCAGTTAGTGTTTGTGTTCCACTAGAACTAAACAAAACTAAACCTGTTGAAGTACCATTAATTTTATAAGAATTATCATCATTTTTTGTTAGTGTTATATTGCTTGTTGTTTTGTTGTCCATAGTTAAATTTAATAAATTCTTCCCACATATATCTATTGTATTATCTCCACTTACTACATTAACAGGTATAGGTGAAGATGGTGTTGGTGTTCCTTCTTGGGAAGTATTACCTTTATAAACTATCTTCATAGACGCTTGTTTTGTATTATCTAAACTTAATTCTGTTCCTTCTCCTGTTATTTTAGGGTAATCTTCATAAATTCCCTCAATAGCATCTGCATAACTTCTAAATGTATCTTCTGTATCTAAATCAGCACCTAAAGAATTAAGACCTTCTCTTATTTTTGTTTTTGTTGTATTTAGATATGTTAATTTATCACTTATAGCCATTATATAACCTCCCCATTTATTAAATCGAGAGTTGTACCTATATCACCTACAAGATCATCTACATAATCTCTTGTTGCTATTCCCTCTACTGTTCCATAATCTAATGTTGTTCCATTATAATTACTTATTCCTACAGTTAAATCTCCAGTAGTTAAGTTTTGAGATAGAGTTAGAGTATGGGCGTAATTATTCTTAGTATCTGTAGTTACAGCATTAGTAGCAGTATATACTGCCTTAGCACTAGGATATTGTGTATTTGTAGAACTTGAAGTTATTGATGTTACTTTATTATCTGTAGTTTCAAGTCTTTGATTATTTATTGCAGTATAAACAGCTTTAGCAGTAGGTATCTGGTCATTAGTAGAAGAAGAATTAACAGTTGTAATTTTATATAGTTGTCTAGATCTTAAACTATTGTCATCATGTAAAACAATAACAATAATTCCATTATCGTTTACATTAGTAAATTCTATTTGTTCAGAATAATAACCTGTAACAAAGTAAAAAATTTCATCTCCAGAATCATATAATCTTACTTCTTGATTATTTTGAATTGCTGCATATATTTCTGCAAACGTCATGTCCAAAGATGGGTTATATTGACTATCATAAGAAAGTGTTGCAGTAATAAATTCTCCTGGATCACCTTTATCTCCTTTATCGCCTTTCCAATAGTCAGTTTCTTTTTTATTCTCTAAATCATCATATAATGCTATTCTATTTTGTTCGTTGGCTTGTCTTATAGCTTCATTAGCTTGTCTTTCTTCTTCTGCTTCTACATAATCAGGTATATAGTTTATATCGTATAATTCTACTTCTATATCGTTCATTTTATCCCTCCTATTCGTTCCATATTCTAGTGGTTGCAGATGTTAAAATTACTACACCTTTTATAATTGTTCTCTTTAATTGGTCATTTTCTTTATTTGTTACAATTTCTATATCAAAAGGATATTCTACATCTGGTGTTAAAACCTCTGTATCAGTTGCATTTATTAATAATTGATATGTTCTTTTTCTAACATCATCTTCTGTGGTGTCTTCCACTATTGTTATTCCATTATCTAAAGTTTTTTGGATTAATACTTTTTTATCTAAATCATCTTTCTTAACACTAAAAAACACTTCATCAATATCAGAAGTGTATTTTTTTATAACAAAGTTTCTTTCATAAGTATCTCCAATGTAAAATTCAAATCTTACATTATCCATTCTGTACCTCCTATTTCCATCTACCTATTGCCATAAAGTCTACGGAATATGAACCACTGGTTCTTGAAGAATAAGCAATAGGATAAAACTTCATAGTATTTGTGGTTTTTTCGTCTACTAAATATGCTGAATTTACTGGTGCTATTGCTGATAAAGTCATTTTAAAATTTGTATCAATAAAGGCTATTGGAAATGTTATTGTCTTTTGGTCTCCTCTATAAACTGCACTTAATTCAATATCAATAGGGTACGTATCAGTATATCTACCATATTGAATTAAAGTACCATCTACATATTTAACATAATTACCTCTTGAATTTAAGCCACTCTCGACTACGCTATTCACTGCATTTACTAAAGATGTTTTATCAGTAGTATCTAGGTCAGATAAGTTTCCAATATTTGTATTTAATACTTTACCTTGTTTTGCACTTAACGGTCTATTAGTAGTATCACTTGTTAGATTATCAATTACCATATCACCAGTTAGTTCACCATCTTCAATAGTTGTTGTTTGTGTACCTCTATAATCACTTACTGTTATTGTTTGTACTCCATCAACTTTTTCTGATATATCTATTGTTGATGATTCTCCTTTAAATCCTAAATGTCCTTTTAACATTATTCATCCTCCTCTGCTTCTGGATATACTATTATCTTTTTAGCTCCATCTTCATCCATACCAAGGATGGTTACATTATCGTTTAATACTAAGTCATACCAATATGTTTTAGGTTTATTTAATTGTTCAAAGACTTTAGTATCTTGACTTGTTAAAATAAGTTCAGGAACTTGTGTAGGATTTTGATATCCTAATTCTGCTATAGTATATTCTTTTTTTAATAATTCATTTCTTGTATAGCCTTTTTTCTCTAATATTGTAAAAGTAATTTTATCTGTTAGTTGAAATTCATAATTTTCTTCTTCTTCTGTAGTTGGATTCCATATTGGATAACAAAAGGCAAGTCTATTGACTTCTTCACCAGTAGCATCTCCTTTAGTAAGATGTATTGTTGTTTGATCGTCATCTACTGCTATCATTTTTTACCCTCCTTTAATCTCTCTATTTCAATTTGTTGTTCTTGTACTGCTCTCCATAGAACAGATATCATAGAATACAATTCTGCTCCATCATTATCTTTAGATGTTATCTCTTTTCTATAGTTGTATTTATCTCCAATAACAAAACCGATATGTTTCTTATCGGTTTCTTTTTCGTCTTTTAAATGATATTTATATATATCTACGTTTTTAACAATATCTAAGCCATTTTCAAACTTTTCAAAGTCTTTTTTCTTTTCTTCTAAAGATGTTTGTGTTAGTGATACACAAGTTATATTTCCATTAGAACCAGCAAGAACTACTGTAGAATTACCAGCACTATTTCTTACTCTAACCTCTCCACCAGATCCATCTACATTTCTATCTCCATATATCCCTACCATATCAATATTATTTCTCAAAAATCTTATTCCAGCAGTTCCAATTCTGCAAGTATATACGTTTGACGAAGCATCATATTGAGTTAATAAAATAGGGAGTCTTGTATCGCCTTGCTCTTGGGTTAGACTTATATTACCATTGACTATACTTACATTATGTATTTCAGCGTCATTACAAATCATGTTTCCTTGCTCATCTACTGAAAAATTAGTACCATTAACTATTGCAGAACCAGTAATACTTGCATTGTTGCAAGTCATATTGCCTTGTTCGTCTACACTAAAACCATCGTTAATAGTTGTATATCCTTCTAACGCTATTTTATTAGCAGTTATTTTAGTTTCTTCTGGAGTTAGATTAATAGCAGATATAACTTCATCTCCGTCAACTTTTTTAGATACTTCTAAAGTTATTTCCTTTTGGTTTTTAATTATTAAAGGTATATCATCTAATTCTCTTAAATCATAACGTCTTACTACGTCTTCTGGAGTTCTAACACCGTTTAAATCTTGTTTCATATTCTCTCCTTTCTATAACGTAAAAGAGAGAGGATTAAGTATCTTCTCTCTTTACATTATACTACCTATTATTTCCCAAATTTTACCAACTTATATTATCTCCGTTAATTTTAAATCCTAAGTCTTTTAAGATATCTACCATTTCTTCACGGTCTATATCACTATTGTTCAAGTAGTCTATTACTTGCCTATTGTAATCATTGTATGTAGGATATTCAGTTTTTGCTAAAATAACTTTTTGTTCAAATGGTATATCCATTGAATTTATATAATTGAATACTTTTTGTTTTTTAGAACCACTTATTGACTTACCATCTTTATCTTTATCAGCGTTAAATGTTTGTGATTTAAAGTCTAAGTAATTATCGGCACTAATACCAGCGTCTACATAACTTTGAGCCATTTTATCATTATAAGCATCTTGGTATAAACCTATCTTAGCATCGTCTGGTAGATTAGCACTTCTTATCTCATTAACTATATCAGCTTTTTTACTTGCATAGTCTTTAGAATCTTTGTATTTATCTCTTATTCCAGAGATATTACTCTTTGTTTTAAAGTATGTATTCTTTTCGCTATCAGTTAAACCATAAGAATTGATTTCAGTTGATACATCGTCTTTAATTTTTTTCCATCCATCTTCTGTCTTTTGGTATTCATTACCATTAACATTAGAATATTCTCCTGTTGTTTTTACATTTTGATAATTGTCTAAACCTTCTTTAGCTAGTCTATTGATTTCTCGTTTGATTTCACTTGCTCTCTCGTATTTTTCTTTCTTTGTTAAGCTATTATCGGCTTGTATTTCTCGGCGCTCTGCATATAAAGAACTCATTTCTTTACTTATACCGTCTAAGTATTTCTTTTGAAGTATATCGTCTTCTGTAGCATCTTTGCCTGTAGGGATTTTTTCTTTTGTACTATAGAATTTAGATACATATTTATTATCATCGGTTGAGTTGACTACAAATTGATCTCTTACAGGAGCTAATATGCCACCTTCGTTTTTTGCTTCAGGAGTTATTAAAGGTAATCCTATATCTCCAACTCCACCAGAATACTGGTCTAGTACATAATTTATTTTATATGGACTTATGTTCAATTTATCTCCTAACCATATACTAAATGTATCTATAGAAGCATCGTACTGATTTCTAGGAGATTCTTCTTGTAGTCTAGATGGAACTATATCTCCACCATACCAAGCAGTTCCTACTTTACGACCATTTACTTCTTTACCACTATTGACTTGAATAATAGGAGCTAAAATATTGTTTTGTAATGGGTTATTTACTCCTATCTGGTCGATAGCGTTTTTAGTAAATCCCTCGAAAGCATCTTCTTCGCCTCTAGCTTTTTCTAGTGTTCTTCTTGCAGCACTACCTATTACTGCTAGTGGTTGTGATTTTGGTATTCTTATAAACTCGCCATCGCTACCTTTAATTAGATAATAATTATCTTTAATGTAGTTAGGAAGTGCTTTATAATCTTCGTCTTCGTCATCAGAGCCACCACCAAATGCTAAATCGTTAAATACTGCAGGTGCTACTCCTAATATTGCTACTTTAGTTAAAGCAAGTGCTACTCCTTTAGCTCCGTTTTCTCCTGAGAAGTTTCTTATTAACTTATCAAAACCTTGTACACTTGTATTAAAGAAGGTAATACCATCTCTGTTGATAGCCTTAGCTACTGTACCACCTCTACTAAAGTTCATCGTAACCTCTCTAGCATTATATAGAGCTTGTTGCATATTTTCCCCTGCTTGTCTACTTGCTTTAAATTCAGCAAATCTAGGGAATAATTCTATATAGTTATTTAAGTTAGCTATTTTTCTCAAAAACTTTGTGTTTTTCAATTTTTGACTCATAGTATCGTTTCTATATTCGCCCATTGTCAAACCACTACCATAACCAGCTAAGAATTGTTGTGCATCTTTTGTCTTGCCTTGTATCAACTCTCTTGCTCCTGGTAAATAGTTCTTTATCAACCCTAAAGTATGCTTAGAATTAAATAATGCACTACCAAAGTCTTTAATTGCATTTTTTACAGGGAAAGTTAAACTTAATGTTGTATGGATGTTTCTATTAAACTCGTTCATTTTTTGTAATGGTTTTGTTATTAGTGCTAGATCATCTTCTATTTGCTTTATTCTATTTTCACTTTCTCTAGCTAGTTCTTGATATAAGTCTTTTGATACCCTAGCAGTTATTTGTTTGCCATCTTCATAAGCAGTTATATAGTAATTGCCTCCATCAGTAAACAAGTTCTTACTAATATCGGTACTATCAGTTCTTTCATCTGTTCCAAAATTATTTGTTTCTCCTATAGAGTGAATCATCTCTCTTAATGTATCGTTAAATCTTATTGCTTTCTTTTCAGCGTTTACATATTTACTTAGAGCTTCATATACAGGCATTACTTGTCCAGCTCCACCTTTAGCTCTTTTCAAACCTCCAGCTTTTAATTCGTTTGTTTGCTCGTATGCTTTATCTATGTTTTCTAATTCAGCAAAAAACGGTACATAATGTGGATGTGAGTTTCTTAATGCTTCTGCTTGTTCTTGTGTCATTAAACCGGCATCTACTCTATTTTGTAATGAGTTTTCGCCAAACTTCCAAACTTTTTGAGCTACTTTTTTAATGTGTGGATATTGAATAGAATAATCTTTTAATCTTTTTGCTGATTCTTCAGCAGGAGTTTTGCTTCCTTTTCCTATTTTCCATCTATCAAAGTTTTCTTGGTCGATTAAATACTCGTTGAATACTGCAGGTGGTATGCCTAATTTTTCAGCTTCATTAAATATTGTATTTAAACCTTCTCCTATATTTTCAAAATTATAGTTCGTTTGAAAATTATTTATGTTGTTTTGTGCTTCTGCCATATAGTTGTTAAAAGCATCATAATTGTACTTTATTTGTGGGTTATTTACTTGTCTAGATAATCTATCTCCTAAAACATTTCTATTAACCCATCTACCCATAATATGATCCCATGCACTTTGAAATAAATTTTTTGGCTTAGGTTGTATTTTTGGTTGTTGTCTTTGAGTGTTTTGTCTAAATTCTTGTTGTTCTGCCATTTCCATAATATCTCTATCTTGTCTTACAGGTGCTATCTCATTTCGAGATACTTCCTCAGGTGTCATTCTTATAGTTGGTTCTTCTATTTCGGCAGGTGCATTCTCTAACCATGGAGATTCTTCATAATATTTATCCCAACTTTGTTCTTTTAACATATTTAAGTAGTCTTGGTTAGGTTCTATTTGATAGCCTTCAATAGTTTTATATCCATTTCTTAATCTATCATCTAACATAAATTCTAGACGTTTAGACACTGCTTTATTCTCTAAACCATGGTCTTCTATTATAGCGTTTAATCCTTCTCTTAGTTGGTCTTTAGTGTACTTAGTTCCTAAAGTATATCCATCTAGTAAATTAGCTACGTCTTCACTTGCTTGACGTTTGTAGCCTAACCACTCTGTAGGATGCTCTGCATCTCTACCTTCTATCATAAATCTTTCACCAGGTATTACTTCATTTAGTTCGGCAAGTAATACTCTAGCTTCTTCTTGGAAATATGGTTTTACTTCTGGATGTTCATATTGATATGCGTTTGCACTTCTATCTTTTGCGACTTCATCCATATCTCTTACATCATTTAATGATTCAATAGGTGTCATATCTTCCCCTTCAGGAGCATTTTCTTCTTTAGCAATTAATTCGTTACGTTCTTTTGCTAAGTCTTCTGTTAGCATATTTTCTCTTTCAAGCCTATCTAAGAAGTCTAATCTCTTACTTTCTTGTTCTGTTAAGTTATCTCTTATAGGTGCTATATCATTTTCATTAAATTGACTTTCTAATTGAGATGCTTCTTGTTCACTAATTGCTGGTAAATTATCTTCTATTGGTGCAATGTTATTTTTTACTTCATCAAGTGTACTTTGAAGTTGTTGTACTTGTTCTTGTAATGGAGCGATAGTTTCTTGTACTGCACTTTGTAATCGTATATCTTCTCCTCTAACGTTCCAACCTTGAGTAGGTGCTATGTCATTTTGTTGAGATAAACTAAATTTTAAATCATCGAATTGATTTATTACACGTTGTCTATCTCCTTCAATAGATGGATCATATTCTACGTATTTGATACCTCTATCAGTCATTCTTTGTTTAGTTTCTTGCGACCAATTATTAGGAATAACCATTGTTTCTAGTTCATCAAATCCTACTGCTCTTTTTGGTTTAGCTTCAAAATATTGTGTAGGTAATTGCCTTAATTCACTAAACATATCATATATTTGTTGTGCTTCTTCTAATGTAGGATTAAATCCATATTCTTTTATTTCTTTTAATACTCTATTTGCATCTACTTTTTTGCCTTCACCATATAGCCTTGCTGTATCTGCTACTGCTTGTGATAAGTTATCCATAGCAATAAAATAGTTATCAGAGTTATTATGTCCTCTTTCGATTATTGCACTTTGAATATCATGTAGTCTATTAGATATATCTTCTAACATATTAGAATATTCTTCACTACCCACAGTAGTTAGTAAGTTTTCATTAGCTTTTATATCTTCAATAGAATTAAATCTAATAGAAGCATTACCAGCTATTTCACTAATACCTGTAAACATTTCTCCTTCAGAACCAGTATCATCCAAAGCATCTAATATTTTAACTACATTTTCTAAGTTATATTCATCGTGTAATTGTTCAAAAGTTCTACGGTTTCCAGAACTTGTATAGTATTCCTTGTTGTTTCTTAATCCTCTTTTTTCTATTATGTTTTTAAATAAATCATCTACCCATTTTTCATATTCTTCTTGATTAATAGTGTTATTTATTTTTTCTTTAGTTGCTACAGTATCTAAAACCTGATTATTTGCTCCATTTTTTTGTAGTTTATATGCTGCTAATAAAAAATTATCTTTATCAGCAAATCTTTCTCTAAAATTATTTAGGTTTTTATCCACTAATTCGTTTAGTGTTGCTTCATCTATGCCTTCTATTTCACTAAATTTTTCTATTAGTTGTTCTCTATAAGCATTAACCATATTATCTAAATAATTATCTACATCACTACTTGAAATGTTGTTATAATCAAATTCTCCGTTATAATTATCAAGAAATCTTTGTAATGTTTCGTTAGTATACTTAGAAGAATAATTTTCATTTCTTGTTTCTACTTGAAAAGATGGATTAGTATTTTTTAAATACACATATTTCATAGCTACGTTGTCTTTTATATCGTTCAATGTTTTATCTAAACCTCTGTTGTTTATATTATCTTCTAAATCATTTAATACATTATTAGCATCACTAATATAACTATCTCCAGGTTGTACGTTTCTATAATCATAATCTCCTATTACATTTCTTATATTCTTTACTACATTACTATCTATTTTATACTCTAAATGAGGAAATCTAGGAGTATAAGCATCTCTAGAATATACTTTATTTCTATTATTCAATTCTGGATCAATAGTATCTTTACTAAATATTGCAGAAGCATCTCCATAACCTTCATGACTAATTGTTGAAGGTTTAGTAATAGCTATACTTGGATAAGGAAAACCTCCTAAATCCAGTACTCCATTAAATTTTTCTTCTCCTAAGTTATGAATAGCCATTAGTGTACCTGTATTACCTACATCACTTGTTTCTAATGTTACTTTTTCACCGGTAGAATTATCTACCATTTCTCCATTATCACTTAAAGAATACTTGACGTCTGCTTGGTTAGGATTATCTCTTTCTAGTAATTCATTATATCTTCTTTCTAGTTCTCTTAACTCACTATCGTTATATGCTTTTTTCTTAGCATATTCATATAAACTATTTAACTCGTCTTTTCTTAATTGGTGTTCTAAATAAGCATCTTCTAAGTTATCCCCTATAGAATATTTACCCATATTTCTATTAAATCTTTGTTTTGCATAAGATAAACTTATTTCCTCTTTACCTTCTACAGAATATTGTGTACCTTCTCTAGTAGTCTTGCTATCTCTATATGCTTCTTGGAATACTTTTTGTAGTTTTACTAATTCCCTTTTTTCTTTTGACCCTGCAGTTGCTATCTTAACCATGTATTTAATTTCATCATATATTTTTTCAAATAGGTTTCTATCTTTAGTAGATAAACTTCTTACAAAGTTCTCATTATTGAATAGGTTTTCTCCTACTAAATCAGCAGTTAGTTCTTTAGTTACATCAGCATTTTCTACGTTTTTATAGGTTTCACTTAAAGATTTAAGTCTAGACTGCCATTCACCTTCACCTACATAACTTCTTAAAGTGTCTTGTAATGCTTGATACATATCAGAACCTTCTAAAACGTGTGTTATTTCATGCCCTACAGTCTTGTTTAAGGCTGTATTAGACTCGATATTTAATCCAATAGTATTTCCATTAACATATCCGTTAACTGTCTTACCTTCGACTGCAAATCCACTATCTTTTATCTTTTGATTATTTACAAAGTCAAAGTCCATACCTTTATCGGCTGCTATCTTACTTACTAAATCAACAAAGTTATGTGTTTTCTTTGAATCATTTAAAATACCAGAGTCGATAGCCTTTTGTACTATTTTTCTCTGGTTTTCATCTTTATATTGGTTTAAATCTGTGTTAAAAGAATTTCTACGTCTTGTACGTTCATTAAATGCTTCATTTAACATTACATCTTTATCAGCGTTAAAGTTATCACCTAGAGTTTCTTCTATCATATCAGCAGAGATATAACCATTTTGTAAGTCTTCTCTTGCTTGGTCTTCTATTTCATTTAATTCTTTCTTAGTTAACTCTTTTCCGCCTTTTTGAGCCTCGTTTGTACGTTGCTCGATAACTTTATCTAATATTGTTTGTTCGTTCTCTGTAAGACCAGAAAATGCGTTTTCTCCACGTCTTACGCTTTGTACTTGTCCAGGTACATTAGATATCCATGTTCCTAACATACCCATTACAAAATCGTCTAGTGCTTGGTCTTTAGAATATAATTCTCCTATTTCTTTATCATTCATATAGGTTAGTTTTTGTCCTATTGCAGTTCCTAAACCTGATAAAACTTCTTCTAGACCTTCTGATGCTCCATCAATTCCCATTTTTAGTAGTCTAGATGCTAATTTATTAGATATTTTACTTCCTAGTTTAGCAAGTCCTTTACTTCCTAGTGATTCCATACCTAAAAGTTTATTAGCACCACCACCTATATATTCAGTACCAACTTCTACAGCACCACTTATTAATCCACTTAAAAACGCTTGTCCTGCAGTTGCATTGTTTTGAAAAGCGTTATTCATTTCATTACCAGCAGAATTAGCAAATGCAGTTACTTGCCATGGTAGTCCAGCACTTCCTAAAGCTGCTTGTCCTGCTATTTGTCCTACTGTTTGCGATAAACTATCTAATTTATTTCCTGTTATAGATTTAGATGCTATTTTATCTAAACCTTTACTTAATGTTCCTTGACCTTTAAATAAAGTTGCTAATTGATTATTTTTAACAAGTAAATCTCCAGGATCATATCCGTTTTTTAAATTATCATAAGCACCTATTCCTTGATTAAGTAACGCTAACATAGGATTAGTATTAATTAATGTCTTATTTACTAAATCATTTTCTGCTATAAAATCTTTTTGTGCAAAATCTCTTAGTTTCTTAGTTGCTTCATCATATCCTAACGCTTCTGTTCCCATACTCGCTACGTTAGTTCCAAAATCTAATAAACCTTCTAAGTTACTTTGTAGTCCTTTAGTAAAGTTTTGGCCTGTTTTAACTCCAGTTCCTAATATTGCTTTACTTACATCTCCAAATTGATATCCGTCTTCAAATGCAGAAAAATCCGTCCAAGCATCTTCTTTTTCGTACTGTTCAAATCTCTTTTTACGTTCTTTTTTCTTAATGTTTTCATACTCGTCTACACCATATTGAGAGTAACCTTGTACGTTTCCCCAATCAATTAAGTTCTTTTTAGCCATTAATTATCACCATCCTTAGCGAAAGTTTTTATTTATATAAGAATTAAGATAAAGTCTGTCATTATCAGTTAAATTATTATTAACAGAACCTAAATATTGTTCTATTTTATTTCTATCAGATATAGTTAGTCTTTTAGAATCTAGATCACTTGTATTAAATTTTTTCAAATAATTTAATGCTTCTTTTCCAGCGTTGGATTCTAATTTCCCAGCTCCTGCCATATTATTTAGAGTATTTTTTATTGCTCCATTTTTTAAGTTTGATAACCAACTTCCTCCAGAACTTGAATTTCCTTTATTAGTAATTGCAGTTCCTCCTTTAATTGTAGTTTTTCCTCTTGATGATTTACCAGATGTTCTTCTTGAAGAACTACTTGAAGACTTTTTTGATAAATTCATTTGTACGTTAAATTGTCTTTGTTGTTCTGCAAGTGCGTTTTCTGTATTAATTTGTTTTAATACATCTTGCCATCTATTGTAATAAGTATCTTTTATGTTTTGTTCTGCTGCCATTTGTTGCTGTAATAGTTGATTTTTGGCGTTAAATTGATTTAATCCTAGTTCTAATTTAGTTTGTAAAGCATTATAAGATATTTCAGCAAGTGCTGCATTATTTGTTAGTTGTGCTTCTCTTATGCCATTATCATAATCTAAGGTAGCTCTATTAAATGTATCTCTTGCTTGTGATACTCTATTTTGATATGTGTTATACATACTTACTTGACTAGATTCACTATATCCTGTGTTTCTTAGTCCACTTGATGCTAATTGTTCTGCATTTACTCCATATTGATTAGACTGTTTTTGCCAGTCTACATAAGCACCTTTTTGTTCTTTTGTATAATCTTTTTGTGCTTGTTCTTTTTGTTGATTAATCTTTTCTATAGCAAAATCAGTGTTAGCCTGTTGGATCTCTGCTTGTTGTTTGCCATAGTCCTCAGCAGCCCTTGCCATGTCTTGATAATACTTATCACTATTATTAATCATATTGTTATATGTATTTGTTACATTGTTTAAAGCTGTTTGTTGTTCTTGTTCTACTGCTTTAAATCTATCATCATCGTAATTTACAGATGCCATATTTTACCTCCTATCGTTTAATGTAGTTCCCTACATAGCTTTCTAATGTATTTGAATATAAGCTAAATGGATAATTTGAATAGAATTTTAATTGAATTGATTTCCATTTTTTCTTTTTAATTCTAGGTACTACATAACCTTTTGTATTTTTATAAGTTTTAATTAAGTCAAATGTTTTATTATCTGTCTTAACATATATAGTTATTTCTTCACCTTCCATATCTACTACACAACCCTTTTTATTAGTTGTCTTTTGATATTGAGGATAATTAAACTCGTCTTCTATAGTAGTCCAGTAACTTTCTACCTTTCTATTACTAGAATAATTAGTCATAGAGTATAAACCATATGTTTGTACTCCTCTTTTATTTTCATCAGTGCATAAAATAAGTTCACCATTTGCAATAGTTGCAGCAGTTACTTTTTTATTAATGTCAAAGTAATACCACTCGTATTCATAATGGTCATTTATTTGAGAGTATTGTCTGCTATCAGCTAAATACATCTTATTATCTATAATCGTTACTAAATAGCCTTCCCACTCTATCAAGATCATATTATCTAAATTTTCATTTAATAATCTAGAATCTACCATACTAGACTTATGAGATATTGTTTGTTCTGTTGTAATATCACTTGTTATAGCCTCTAGTCCTTGTCCACTATAAAAGCAAATAGTATCATTAAAGTTTATTCCAGTAGTCTTACATCCAGTTGAAATACTAGAGTGTGTACTTGGATATATCTTTCCATATGTACTATCTATAGTTGGATTATGATAGAAGATAGTTGTGTTACTCTTAGAAGGTGCTTTTAAAACCCATAGAGCATTATTCCCTGCTACCAGTGCTTTTACTGGTGAGTCATTAGTTCCTTCGTCATAGTAGTCTAAATCACTCCAATAAGAAGCGTCTTGTAAGCTACAATGCCATAGCCTATTAGGATAGTCTGGATTTCCACTTGCAAAGACTCTATTATCAAATACTTCAACTAATGTACATTTTTTAATAGTTTCAGCCTTACCAGTATCTTTTTTGTATTGGATGACTACATTATCTTGTCCGTCTGTTAAAGGTGCTGGAGGTGCTTCTAAAAACGTTAATTTACCAGCTTCATAATCTACAATAAAATCGGTGGTTTTGACTTCGTGCCCTGTATCATCTGCTATCCATGCTTCTGGAGTATAATCGTTATCTATTTCCTTACTATCTAAGTAATAATCTTTACTAGTTCCATCTCCACAAAATGTATTTTTACGATATGGACTTAATAAGTTAACATCTTCGTAAGTAGTTCCACCTTGGTTTGGTGTTCTTGATATAGTTGTTGTTGGTATAAATCCAACTACTTCTTCAAAATTATCTCCATTTTGTACTAGGTAATTAGTTCCATCCATAAAATAAACTTTATTATCAAATACAAAGAATTTTGATTTATGTTCTGCTACACCTTCATACGCTACAGATTCCCCTACAATAATTTGTGTACCAGAATGTACATACATTGTTTTTGTATTCTCATTAAAAAAAAGACCAAATATAGTATTACTATATTCTTCTAGTAATTCTACATCTGGTCTTGTTTCTATACTTTTACCCTCTGTACTCTTATAATTCTTCCATACATTTAAAGCATCAGGAGAGCGATATATATTTACTTCGTCTTTTCTATTAGAAAAATCTACTCCTCTATAATTAGAGTAGTTTCTTGTTATTAATGCTCCACTTGGTTGACTCATATCTTCATACCTCCTACTAATTCAATACTTCCAGTTCCATATCTAGGATCAAGTGTATTAAGTAGTTCTCTATACTTAGCTTCATATACTGCTCCATATTGACTAGATACATCGCTTTTTAATAAATCTGCAGCTACTCCATAAGGCATTATTTCTAATAAATCGTTTGATAATTCAAATTTATAATTGTCTTCTGTTTCAGGAGTAATAGTCTTAGGATATTTAAAATAATAAACTTCTGCAGTTCCATCTTCTAAAAATTTTATTCTATCATTTTTAATATCGTAGTCTACACCTCTTATAAGGTCTAATTGATAAAACTCTTTATCTATATCTCCTAAAGTCATTGTTTGACCTTTTGTTACATTTAATTCAGCATATTTAGGTATTTTCTTAAATCTTGTAAGATGGTTTTGTACTTGGTCTATAACTACGTTTATTTTAGCTGCAAAATCTTCGTCTTCTGTTAATTCATCAGCATTTTCAGAATATTCTTCGATTAGTTGATATACTCTTGTTTTCATATCTTCTAAAGTCATATAATCACCCCTTATATATTCCGTCTATATCATCAATAGTCCTTTTTAACTCCTCTAAAGTAGTCATTTGTGTTTGAGGTACAATAAATCCTTCGTTTTCATCCCATATTAATATAGTATTTTCTGGTACTTTAATTGTTATAGTAGTTTCTTCTTTAACTCCATAAGGATGATCGTCATCCATTTCAACTTCTTTAAGTATCTTTGTAGTTAAAGTTAAATCCTCAAAATGTTGTGTTACTTGTCCGTTCTCTGTTTTTTCATCAAATACAGTGTCTTTTGTAACAGTCTTTCCGTAAAATTGTTTTAATTGTGGCATAATAGTAAAATACTCTAGTTTTTCCATGTTTTTACCTCTTTCTAGACGTGTTTATGGGAGTTGCACCCATCTTACTCTTAACACGATAAAAAGGGCTTTATAGCCCTCTAATTAAATAGCAGTTTTAATAACTACAATTTCATCAGGTCTAACAACTTTAGCACCGAAAGAATATAAACCTTTTAAAGCATCTTCAAATGCGTCTTCTGGACGATATGCTTCTACTTTATCAATTTGTTCGATAAATGCGATAGCATGTTCAGTTCTTAAAATGTTATATACAGTATCGTTAGCAGTTGTTGCTTGTCCTTTTGGTAATAGGTTTTCAATAGTTACCATAGCGTTAGCATATTTACCAACTACACCTTTTTTAGCCATTTCAACGTTATTTGTTAAAAGTTCTAAAATATTAGGTCTAATAAATTGGAAATAACTTGGTGCTACTTCTAACCAATATGTATCAGATACACGATTATTCTTACCATATAGAATAGCAAATGCTTCTTCAATTTTTTCAGTTGCGTTTGCTTTTGTTGGAGTAAATCTTGCTACTGAATCAATAGTAGGAGTAGTTGCTTCTACACCAGCTTTAACTAGTGAAGCTACATATTTATCTCCTTCTTCTGATAATGCTAAAGCACCTTCTGCAGCAGTTGCTTCCATAGCTCCTGGTACACTTTGTGCTTTAATAACATCGTCTAATCCAATATTGAAATATTTGTGTTGGTCGATATCAATATCAACTTTAGTAGAAGATACAGCATCTCTTGTAATAGCTGTTCCTGGTACATAAGTACGTACGCTTGGTCTAACTGCATTTAATACTCTAACAGTCTTAGCGTTCTTTGAATCCTTTTCATATTTAAAATCACAGTGGTTTCTTAAACTTGTGATAGTTTTTAAAGCTCTTTCATAAGCTTTATGCCAAATCATTTGTTTAGCATCGTTCATAAATCTCATCCTTCCTTATTTAGGAATTACGTGTCATGGACTCCCTTACTGCTTCAAATACTCCAGGTTTATCTAAATCATCTAATGACATTCTAGATATCTCCTCATCTGTATAGTATTGTTTTATTTCAGATGGTTGCCCACTCTTCATACTTCCCATTTTTTTAATTTCTTCTTTTGGTTTTGTTAATTGGTATAGATCATATTTTTCTTTAAGACTAAGTTCTGGATTTAATTTCTTACTAAATTCTTTAAATTCATCATCTAGCTTATCAACGCCAATAGCTTTAAGTTCTTTTTCTTCTTCTATTCTTTGACGTTCTTCAGCTAACATTTTGAATTTAACTTTTTCTCCTAAAGACATATTCTCTAAACCTATTTTTGCTAAATCATCTACTTCTTCGACTATATCCTCATATCCTGATTCAATAATCTTTTCAGCTTCCCATTTAGCAGCGTTTGACTCCATCTCTTCGTTAGTATTGTTAATTGGAATACTAATGCCTTTACTTTGATAAAAGTCTTTAAGTTTATTGGTGGCTTCTTCAACGCTTTCAGTTCCTAAACCAGCGTTTACTACGCTTTCTAAACTTCCGTATTTCTTTTCGTATTCTTTACGAATTTTAGCCTCTTTACGAGCTAATCTCTTAGCTATCATATTGTCTACTTGTTCTCTAGTAAACGTTTCTTCTATAGGCTCTGTAGTTTCCTCTTGAGGTTGTTCCTCAATACTCTCTACGTTTTCAATTTCTTCTGCAGTTAATTCTGTATTTTCAGTTTGTTCAACAAGTTCTTCGTTATTTTCCATAACTTTTTCCTTCCTATTTTTTAAGTGGTGTTTGTTTCACCGAACACATCTTTTAAAGTCGTAAGGTTTGGACTAAAAAAAGCACTTATTGAGTGCTTGTTTCCATTATTTGATTTAATGTACCAGCTTGGTCTTCTGGTGTTTCATTAACGTATTGGTTGTAATTTTGTTGTAATAATTGAGCGTTAGCATTTATTTGTGCTATCTTCTCTTGTTCTTCTTTTATCTTATCGCATATCTGTAATAGTTCTTGTTTAGGTGCTGTTGCATCATCTGGTAATGCTTCTGCATAATATCTAAGTTCATTAACTCTTTGTCCTGTAAAGAATCCAGCTTTAAGATAATTCTCTAAACTAAGTTCTCTAGCATATCTATCGAATGCTCCTTTAGGTGTAATATCTACTTTTACAGTACCTTTTAAGTTTTCTAATAAACTTTTTGGTATTTGTACAAGTTCTACATACTCTTCTCCAGTTAAAGGATCTGTTTGTTCTTGTTCAAGTGTCATACCTTCTGGAGTATATGTAGTCCACATATCAAGCCATATTCTTGCTAAGTCTTCAATAAATCTCTTTAAACCAGTTAATTGCTTAACTAATGGCTGTTGAGATGCTTGTTGTACTGCCAAGATGGCTTTACCACTTGCTTGTTCTGGATTAATTCCACCTGTTGCTATATCACCAGCATTATTTAATTCTCTAGTGATATCTTTTAAATCTCTCATTACTGCTCCGACATCTGCAGACATTGAAGTAGGTTGTACATATCCAAATGACCTATTAACATCATCAATAGTAGCTCCACCTTTTACTTTAATTAATCCTCCTAATTGATTTAATGCGTCTGGATTAATAATATTTTCAATGTTAACTATCTTTTGAGGATAAGCACAATTCTTTATACTTAATAATGTTCTAGCTAGTGTCTTATTAAGCTCTAATTGGTTAGGAATTAAAGTTCTAACTTCTCCTTCTCCTCTAGACCATCCTTTTTTCTCTGACCATGGGAAATGAGCTATCGGATATAATTTAAGTTTTGTATCTTCGTTTTCTACTAAGTCAACATATCTTGTACTTTTAGAATACTTAACTGTTCCGTCTTCTTTCCACATTTTAGTTACTAGAGTACACATTTCATCTTTTTCTAATTTAGCGTCTTCTCCAGCTTCTTCAAATGTTAAATCATCTCCAAGTATGTATCTTATTTTTGTTTCTGATACGCCTCTTAGACGAGCCATTTCTTGTACTGTAGATACTGGTAATCTTTGACTAATTAAGATATATGGTTGACTTTGAATATCACTGGACTGTTCATTGCCATATAATACATTGTTTTTATTAATTATTTCGTTTACTGGATCTTGTCCTTCTTCGTTATAATCAACGTATATAATACCTTCATCATTTATGGCTGAATCATCTGATACAAGTCTAATTTTAAAGTCCATCTGGTCTTTTTCCCATACTTTAGCAGCCTTTTTATTAAGCATCTTACATACTTCTTCAGCATTTTTTCTAAAATCTCTATTTTCATAGTTCTCACTACTATAATTAATAGCCCATAAGTTTTGATTAATAGTACTTACTTTATAATCAACTATTGTTTTAATAAAGTTGTATTGAGCTTTTTCAATACCATCTATTTTTGCACCTTCCCATTGTTTACCAATGTAAAAGTTATAATTTCTATCTGTATCTATTATTACATTATGAGATTTTAAATAATTTAAACCTTGTTCTCTTAATGTCCATACATCTGTTTCTCTTATTTCTTCCAAATCCATTTCTTCACCCCACTAACTATGGTAAGTCTAACTGGTTAAAACCTGTACCATCATAATTGTCTATATTCTGTTCAATAATCTTTATACGTTCTTCTTCTTTTTTAGAAGTAAAGTCATCTTTTATTCGTTCTATAGTCTTAATAGGATTAATATTAGGTATAATCTTTTCTGTTCTTGGTATCTTATGCCCTACAAATAGTCCTATAACTAAAAAAACGATATTACTTGTTACTAGTAGTATCATCTTTTACCTTCTTTTTAGCCTTTTTAGTTTCTTTTTTTACTTCTTCGACTATTTCCTTAATTACTTCTTTTTCGTTGTTGTAACGTTCTCTAAATACTCTTTTTTTCATACTATACCTCCTATATTATTGTTATTTCTTCTCCATAGTCTTTGTATGTTGGTTCTATATCAAAACCAAATTCAAATTTAGGAGTAATTGATTCTTCTTGTAGACTAACTTGACTTCTTATCTCATAAGCTATTGCTAATCCCATCATCTGATCGTCATGTCCACCTTGAGGTGCTTCTATACGTCCTTTTTCGTTCTTTATGATGGTTAATAGTTCTTCTAATGTATCTTTATCATTTAATAGGTTAGTGTGTTCTCTTACTATCTCTATTAAACTTGATATTATTGTTGGTCTTGTTAAAGATGTAGTCCTAAAACCAAACTTCTTTTCTGTTTTACCTGTATAAGAATCTATACTCTCTCTAACATATTGATTTTGATATCCTAATCGTTGTAATTCTCTGATAGGATAACTATCAAAGTTGGCTTCTATTCCTATTAATGCTTCTTCTTTTCTAATCGTTATAGGATTATACCAACTGTAATACTTGCCTAAACAATACACTTGCCTAGTGTATTGGTCTGCATCAAATTGTTGTTTTAATACTGCTACCTGTTCTCCAGTCCTTGCATCTAGTACATGGGCTGTAAAATAGTCGCTTCCTTCTCCAGATGTATCACCACCTATACAAAACTTTGTTGATATTGTATCTGGTAGTCTATAAATATTTATATATCCTTCTGGATCATTTACCCATTTAATATTGGTTATCTTATTACCATCATAATCATATGTAAAATATCCTGTCTTTAATGGCTTTTCTAACTGTTCTAATCTTATAATCAATTTCTCTTTATCAAATACTGATGCACCACTAAGTAAAAATGCTTCGTGTGGATTCATCGGATATTCTTGTTTAAACTGGCTTATATCTCCACCACAGTTATTTGCTATGCACCATCTACGCCATGTTAATTGGTCATTAGATAGATTATAAGTTTCTTTTAACTTTTCTTCTTCTGATGTTAGTTTAAAACCAGTATAAGGCATTTTATATTCCTCTAAATCTTGCCATCCTACAAATAATGGTATAAATGCACTCTCACCTTTTACTGCTTTATCCCATATCTCTTTAAAATATTCGTAACCATTAGCAGTGGATTCTATTATTACCATAGTGTTAGGTAAGTTTGGTACTGACTGCATTAAACCTAGCATAGTTTCTTTTGCACTATTGCCCCAGAACGCTAATTCTGATATATGTAGGTTATTAAACGTATCAGAACGTCCTACTCCATCAGCTCCTGCTGTCATACATTTAATTTTACTTTTTAATCCTGTTCCTTCTTGGTTATCAAATATTAACTCTTTAGCATTACTTGACTTCTTAGCTGGTTTCATCTCTGGTGGTAAATTATCATATATTCTTTTACTCATATTGAATAAGTTTGTTGTAGCTTCTTCTTTATGAGCAATAATACCAGTATTAATATTAAACTTAGTAGCTGTTTCTTTAAATAAAATGGACTCAGTTAAAGTACTGAATCCCATTTGTCTAGCTTTAAGTATTATTATTCTAACTGGTTTACCTAACTTCTTTTGTTCTTTTATGATGTCATATAACTTTTGTTGAGGTTCATTTAATTTAAAGTCTATAATTGATCCTGATTTATCTCTTATCTTAACAAATTTCTCTATATACTTTTTAGTATTAATATTCATCTTCATCAACCACTTCTTTTAAAGTGTTTTCATAAGATAAATTAACATTAGTATCTATTCTTTCAGTAGGTTTCTCTCCTATGGTATCTCTATAAACTTCAAAACCTTTATCAGTTTCTTTAGCTCTTTTAATAGCATTGTCTATCATTTCTTCTAAATCTTTATTTTTGGTTCTTTCTAATAGCATCTCTTTTATTAGTTTTCTTTCTTTATCGTTTTGTTTTCTTTTTAAAACCGATTTTTCTTGCAATTTTCTTGCAATTTCAGAATCTCTAATTGGTTTTAGGTTTTGCTCGTTTGCCATTAAAATCGCCTTCTTTCAAACAAAAAAGAGCTTTCGCTCTCTTGGTGCTTCGGTGTGGTTTAATATTTCATAAGGAGGATTCCTTATTTTATAAGCACCATAGAAATAGATAGCTGTCAAACGTTTTATATAACTTATATGACCAAATTTTCATTATATAAAACCTATCTACCTCTATGCTACTTACAAAAAAGAAGTAGCATATTCTTCGAAAAAAGAATTGTTTTAGATATATCCTTAGCTAAGTGTCTTTAAAGGCGTTTATACCTCTTTTTTACAATATATCTTAGGTACAATTCATAAAAACCTTGTCAATTCACTTCTACACTTTTACCATGTGTCAACACTATAGGCACTTGATAGCACCCTAGAATATCTATGCGAATAACAAGACGGGTTAACGTATTTTTCATAGATACTCTAGGCTACCACCAAGAGATAGCCTTTTTGGAGTTGATGCTTTTGTGATTATCTCACAATTACATTTTAGCATCTTTTTTTTCCCATTTTTTCCCAACTTGTATTATTTGATAAATTTCACTTAATATTCTATATATAGAAGTCTTACTATAAGCCATTTTTCTTGATATCTGTTTTGCACTAAGTCCATCTATAAACTTAGCTACAAATATTTTTTCTTTTATACCTTTCATACTTCTTAGTGATTCTTCCATTTTCTTTAGATATCTTTCAAGTATTTCTTTTTCTTTGTATAGATCATCTAACTCTTTGTTTATTTCTTCTACTTTTTCTGTATATTCTAAAAAGGTGTCTTTTATTACTCTAGAACTCTCTACCATTACTTCTTTAATCTTTCCAGATTTAGGCTGTGTTTGATTAAAATAAATAGCTTTCTTTTCGTTTAAAGTTTCTATTCTAAATAAAACTACGTTAAGCTCCATTTGTTGATCGTAATAGTTTTTCATTCTACCCACCTCTTTGACTTATCAGTTTCTACTCTTATATCGTTTACTGGATTGCCAGTTCTTTTAAGTATATTCTTTAATTCTATAAATTTATCTACTGGTATTTTCTTGTTGACTGTTATTATACCTAACCCCCTGTTATACTCTATTTCGTATTTTCTGTATCGGTATAATATTTCGTGCATTTAGTCCTCCTTTAGTTTCAATATTTCTTTGTCATAATATTTTTTCATTTCCGATGCCATTTTGTTATCGTATTTTTCTCTAAGTTTTTGGTATTTAGTTTCACATTTATTTCCTACCTTATGATACTTCTCAATGCAGTTATCGCATAAATCCATTGTTTCTCTTTTGTCATAAGATAGAACACAATTATCATAAGTATTGTATCCATCACTTATATCTTTACCACATAAATCACAGGTTATTTTCTTCATTTAATCCCTTTTAAAGTCCTTTCTACCTTATAGTTATAATCTTCATATTGTTTTTCTATTGGATAGTTAAAAGCTATCTTCATCTGATCTATACAATTTTGTACATCAGTTATTTCTAAATATCCGTTATCACTAAATTCTTTGTTTCTTAAATACTTACATAATTCTTTAGTTAGTTCGCTAAGTTCTTCTATCCATATAATTGCCTGGTGTTCTATACCATAGTGATCTAATATTATTTTAAGTTTTGATTCCATTATTCTTTATCACCCTTATTTAATTTATCTATTATTTCATTGATTTTATCAACTATTTCATTATATTTAGTGCAATAAGTATCACTTTCTCTTTGCGGAATGAACATTTCCAGTTTTTCTATCTTCTTATCTTCTTCTATTATTTCTACTTCATCATTTAAACATTTTTTACTATTACTTAATTCACATTTCATATCATCTCTTAAATACCATTTCATTTCTTCTACATATTCATATATTTTCCCAATATACTTTATTCTATATGGTACTTCTTCACCTTTGCTAATCATATTAAGTAAATCAATAATTTTCATATCTTATACTCCATTTCTTCAAATTGTTCTTTTGTTACTATTGATACAATATTCAATTCTCCTAAATCTATTGCTCTATCATAAACTACTATAAAATAATTGTTTTCTTCTCCCCATACTTCCGAAATAAAATCTTCACCATTAATTTTATGTTTAACTATATCACCATATTTTATTAAATCTATTATGTTTGGACTTGATTTGATTATGTATTCATTATCATAAGTGCCTATATCTGTATGAATATAATCATCACTAATTATTTTTTCTATTTTACCTATTCTTTGAATATTTAAACTGCTAATTTCAGTTCTTACATAATCTCCTACTTGCACTCTTTATCAACTCCTTTGAGTTCCTTAATTTTATCATTTATGTATTTATATGCTGTGTAAAGACCTTTTGAAAACTCATTATTATTTTGATTTTCTATCATACCTAAATAAGTTTCTCTATCTAATTTATTTATGATGTTATTTAGTCTTTTTATTTCTTTTCTTAATTCTTTGTTTTCTTGCATTTTGTTTGAAAAGATTACTTCCATTTTAGATTTATAAAGTTCTTCTTGTATTTTTTTGTCTGCTTTATGAAGCTCACTTTCAAATAATTTATCTGCTCCTATATTCACTCTTTATCACTTCCTTGCATTATATTAGCAAGATTGATACTATCATCTACGTATTTTTTTATATTATTTAATGTAGTTTGCGTGATATGATAATTAACTTCTATATTCATTAAATGTTTCATTAATTTTTCATATTTTTCTTCTTTCATTAATTCTTTTATCAATTTATATTCTTCTTCTGTTAAATCTTCTACTTTCACTTTTTATCATCTCCTTTAAGTATATCTAATAATTCTTTAACTTCTCTTTTTAGCAAGAAATAATCATTATGTTGTTCTATATATTCTATTGCTTTATTTATAACTTCTTCTAATTCATCATTTTGTTTAACTAAATATTGTGAGTTTTGTCTTAATATTGTATTTTCTTTATTTAATCTTTCTATTTCTTGTTTTAGTTCTATATTTTCTAATGTTAAATCGCCTGTTAATCTATCATAATCATTTTTTGTTATAATAATCTTTTCAACATTTTCAGGAAATAAAGCTTTAACCTTATTCATTTCTTCTATCACTCTTTATCACTTCCTTTTAGTTCTTGTAATTTGTCTTTTACTTTAAGATATTGACAACTTAATCTAGTATTTTCTTCTATGTCTATATTTTTATATATATCGTGTTGTATTATTAACCATTTTTCTAATTCATTTATGATATTATTTAATTTTTTGTTTTCCTCTAAAGTATCATTTATAGCATTTATACAATCTATAGTCTTTTCATCATACATATCATCATTGTAAAAGATTTTGTGATAGCCTGTGTTTATTTTATCTTGTAAATATTCAACTAAATGTTCTAATATTTTTCTTTTTTCTTCATTCACTCTTTATCACTCCCTACTACTAAACAACAACATAAAGCAAACCCACAAAATAAACCTACTATAAACCCCATTTGTCTAACACTCCTTTTATAAATTCATAAATACTAGCAACAAAATCACATATCATTTCTTCATAATTAAACTCTGCATTATAAAAACCCATTTCCCATATAAAACAATGTGTTAATTCATGTTTTATTGTTCTTGATTTTTCATCGTTACAAAGTTCTTTTGCTATCCATATTTCATGTGTTTTATAGAAAGTTAAACCATTACACATATAACTATTATTCCCTGTTCTTTTGTTATATTCTTCTAATAATCTTTCTCCTGGTTTTTCTTCTATTGTCCATTTGTGATTATTAATTACAAATTCCATTTGTCTATCCTTCTTTCTTTTCTTGTTTTCATATAATCTCCTTATAAATTTTCAAAATCGGTAAATATACTTGTTTGTCCGTTTAATTCTTCTATATCAACCAACTCTAACTCCCATTTATCTTGTATTTCTAATATCACGCTACCGAAAGCAGGACTTTTACCCTTTTTTCCTAACCCACTTTCAAAATTAACTCTACCAGAGGGTATATATAACTTACCTCCTGTAGCTACATTATGAAATTTTTTTGTAGTTAAAAACTCTATAGGTAATAGTATATATATATATATATATGGAGCTTTTCTATAGGTTTCATATGCTTTTTTTATAAACTCATCTTTATTACTAAAAGGTGGGTTAACCCAGATTCTTTTATATTTTGTCCAGTCTGTCTTTAAACCATCAGTTTCTATGGTGTCATAGTTTTTTATATTAAGTTCTTCTGCTTTTTCCTTTGTTGTTGCTGGATCATAATCAAATTCACCAAAATATCTAACTACACCTTTAGGGGTATAGTATTCGTTATCTTTAGTTAAGTTAATGTTATTACCGTTTTTATCTTTTAAAGATCTCATAATACCTCCTTAAATATTGCCATCAATACATTGACTACTATCGAATCACCTGCTAAGTGATATAAACCACTATCACTTTGGTTTTTAGCTACTCTATCAAAGTCTTCATCTTTAACACCCATTAGTCTAAAACATTCTCTAGGTGTTAGTTTTCTTATTCTTAAATTATTCATTTACAACTACTCCTATGTTCTCCCCCCCCCCATCGTG
>Ga0247609_10001520_pt1 | contig 27275 bp, 22 predicted proteins | sample 172DNAGHGlowgp2_FD_193487 | JGI IMG/M metagenome (GOLD analysis project Ga0247609, IMG submission 193487) | Sheep rumen microbial communities from Palmerston North, Manawatu-Wanganui, New Zealand - 1728 DNA GHGlow gp2 | ecosystem: Host-associated > Mammals > Digestive system > Stomach > Rumen ...
TGACGTGGGCTTTCTGTAGCTTTGCGTCACTGCGAGGAACGAAGCAGTCCATCAATTATTACGCTGCAAAGGTAATATTTTATTCAATGTGAATCAAGAAATAAAATTTTCTGGTTGAAAATCAATCAGATACAAAATTATTGAAAATTTTTATCCGAAAAAGATTGTGGGTAACGAAAAAAGCCGTACTTTTGCAACCGCAAAACAGACAAGTTCTGTGACATTGTGCAGCCTCCTTAGCTCAGTTGGTCAGAGCATCTGACTGTTAATCAGGGGGTCTCAGGTTCAAGTCCTGAAGGGGGCGCAATTTTTATGTTTCATGTTATTAATTTTTTGGCCTCGTAGATTCTCCCCGTTTCTACGGGGTTTTTTTATGTGTTCAGCGGTAATGCCGCTGAACACATGCAAAAAGCAGGGACTTACGTCGCCTGCTTTTTTGCTGTCGCCCCTTCGGGGCTCTATGGTTCACTCTTTGCGGCGATACAGACTGACTTGGAATCTATCACCGATTCTCGGTTTGTCCAATACCTGATAGTCATAAACGAAAGAACAATATTGTTCATAGTTTTCAAGGATGAACAGTTTATCTTCTTCTATGTATTCTTTATCGAATGAAAGCAGCATCCATTTTGGTGGTATTATGTTTTTTTTGGCTTCTTCTTCCCGTAATGTAGGCAGGGTAAAAACCAATGTGGAGTATAAAACGCGGTTGTTAAGGAGGGTTTTTTCATGCTCCATCATGCTTGTAGCATACCAAGAAAGGTTATAATTATATATAGAATCTCTTTCGATTTCCGGGATTGCTTCAAAACAGCGATGAAAGCTTGCGTAGTTGGCCAATTGCATTTTATTCTGTAAGACGAGGTCTTTTCCATTATTGAGAACATAGAAGGACAATGAAAAGAGCATTGTGAAAGTCAATCCTATTTTTATCATTTTCTTTTCCTTGAAACTGAAAGATGTCAGCCCTACTATGCATAGGGGAATAATGGCCTGCAAATAGAACGCATTGCATAAATGTCCAAATGTGCCGACGAAGAGTATCATGGAGAGTATAAAAGATTTGCTGTTGACAACATTGGCAATGCGGTCTTTTTCTTTCATACCAATCTATAGTATTCATTTTTCCCCGCGCTGCATGGCCTCCATGTTGAGAATTGCCTTAATGCGCGGCGCAGTTATGATTTTTCTGAATGGATATAGCGTTTTTACTGCCATCTTCATCCACCCATTATAGTGCACAACAAGGTGGCAGTATGATTTGCGGAAGTGGAATTTCTCGATGAGGAAGTCTTGGATTTGGGAGTGTTCGGTGATGCTGCGAGCGCCATCTGTGACATAGCGAAAGCCTTTTTCCTGCAAGTAGTATTGATTCATGGTATGGAAGAGTCCATAATAGGGATAAGCCGTGTTCTTTCTTTTGTATTCGGGCAGGACGGCCACCAGACCATATTCACACGCGTCTTCCCAAAGCATCACCGTGAAGAATCCTATAAAGCGGTCGTCATCAAAATCGAAAATTCCCCAATAGTCAAATTCCTTTTTGCCACATTCATCCATGTAGGTTTCAAAAGTTTTTTGGTTCATGATGCGGTCTTTGACAGGATAGTCGTCAAAAGAGGCTTTCAGAATGGGGTATCCTAAGCTTTTGATGAATTCGTTGTTCACTTTCCGGAACTCTAGCTTCTCCAATGATCTCCTGACTTTTTTCCTCGTGTTACCGGATAGTTCTTCCCAGCCTCCGTATTGGTCTTTGATGAGGTTCCAGAAGGAGGTTTCCTCGGGACTATCAAAGTCAAACGTGTTCCTCACCATCATTCCGCCATGTTCGAGCAAGGCTTTCCATTCGGCCTCTTGAAGCCGAGGTTCTTTGTGGGGCGCGCCATCGTATCTCCAGGCCTTGCGATATAGATAGAAACCATTCATCACAGGCGTTTTTTGATGGCGTTGATGGCATAGCTACAAAAGTAGCGAAGTGCCTTGAAAAAAGGCAGTTTTTCGTTTTTCCGGTATACGTTCCAGAGGTCGGCGGAGGCTTTCAGTTTGTTAGAACTTGCCGATTTTCTCCTAATCCTATAGGAAACGAGTGGTTCGTCCAAAGCGTAGGCCAAATGGCCTTTTTTCAGGATGTTGAGCCAAGTAGCAGTATCTTCGCTGGTGCGGAAGCGGGGCACGACGACTTGTCCCACGATGGATGTGTCGACCATCACTGTTGAGCAGCCGATGATGGTATTGCGGAGGTATTTCTCGTAATCGAGGTTGCCGATGGTGTTGATGAATTTGTTCAAAGTATGGCCCTCTTCGTCAATCCAATCATAAGTGGTGTAAGTGAATCCCACATTGTTTTCCAACATAAAGCGAAGTTGTGTCTCCGTTTTTTCGGGGTGCCAGATGTCGTCGGCATCGAGGAAGGCCAGAAATCGGCCTTGGGCCATTTGTATGCATTGGTTGCGGGTGTCGGCAATGCCTGAGTGTTGCTCCTTGACGACAAAATGGATCTTTTCGTCATGTGCGGCAAGTTTTTTTACGATTTCTATCGTCCTGTCGGTCGAGGCATCGTCGACGATGAGGAGTTCCCAAAGGGGGTAGGTCTGCCGTTGCACGGATGCGATGCTGTCGGCAACATAGTTTTCCATGTTGTAGCAAGGCATGATGACCGATACAAAAGGCTGACTTTCCACGGTGAAAAGTGTTATTTCAGTCCTTCAATCCAAACCTTAATCTGCTGCTCGTCATGGAGGCGGCACACAAGGAGAGAATGGTCGCGATAGGCTACGAGGTAGTCCTCCAAGCCTTCCACCACGGCTTCGGTGCCTTCCTCAATGTTGATAATGGTATTCTTGTTGTCGACCGAAACCACCTTGCCTCGCAAGGCGTTGCCAGCGTCGTCTTTCTTGGCATGGGTGAACAGCGAGCCCCAGGTGCCGATGTCGCTCCAGCCGAAGTCGGCAGGGATGGTGAAGGTGTTGGGCGACTTCTCCATCACGCCATAGTCGATGCTGATGTTAGGGCAGTCCACAAAATGGTCGTTGATGAAGTCTTGCTCTTCGGGAGTGCCGAAGTTGTAGATGCCTTTTTCGAAGACTTCAACCATCTCTGGCAGATATTGTTTGAAAGCCTGCATGATGCCGTCAAGGGTCCAGAGGAAAATGCCACTGTTCCAGAAATAGTTGCCTTCGTTGACAAACTTCACGGCGGTATCATAGTCAGGTTTCTCCTTGAACATCTCCACTTTCACCACATTAGAAAATGCTGAATTATGAATGCTGAATGCTGAATTATTCCCATTGGCAGCAATTTCGCATTCCACATTCCGCATTCCGCATTCCTCATTCTTTTTGGGCACTTGGATATATCCGTATCCCGTTTCGGGTCTGCTCGGTTTGATGCCGATGGTCATCAATGCTTGCGGGTTCTTGGCCAAGAAGTCAAAGCCCAAACGAATGATGCGTTGGAATTCCACTTCGTTGGTCACCAAATGGTCGGCAGGAGTGACGACGATGTTGGCCTCCGGGCAGCGACTTTGGATGTGGTAAGCGGCGTAAGCGATGCAAGGTGCGGTATTTCTTCTTGCCGGTTCGCAGAGCACTTGGTCGGGATGGAGCATAGGCAGGTGTTCCAAGACGAGATGCTTGTAGGCCTTGTTGGTCACCACGAGGAAGTTCTCGTCGGGAATGACGGGGCTGAAGCGTTCGTAAGTGCTCCGGATAAAGCTTTTCCCTGTGCCAAGTATATCGAGGAACTGCTTGGGATAGTTGTCTTTGCTGAGCGGCCAAAAGCGGCTACCGATGCCACCGGCCATGATGATGCAATAGTTGTTCATTGATTCATGTTGTTAAGTAACGATTTGCCTTTTTCGCTCAGATATGGCTTCAGGTCGGTCAAAGCAATCTTACATAACGGCATTCCTGCTGCATACGAGGCGATTTCGTAAGGCTCAAAGCAAAACACCACGCTGTCGGTTTCGATCCAAGGCTCGTTGTTGGGCAAAGCGGTTATTTCTTCGAAATCCAAAAACAAATCCTCTTTCTCCAGTTTTGCAAAATATTGTTTTTCAACATTTTCAGCTATCAAATCAATGAGTTGTTCTGGCTCTTCAAATAAGTCATAACCCACGATGCTGCCATCGATTTTGCTAAAAGTGGTGCCATTATACCAAGGCATCTCATGTGCACCGCCCGTATAGAGATAACCTTCAGTGGTATAAGTGACGTATTTGTCGGTTTGTTCCGACAAGGTGAAGTTTTCTTCGTATTCCGAGCGAGGTTCGCTGCCATCTTCCTCAAAGAAATCGTCCCTCATCGACTGGAGATAGGCAACGTGGTCCTCCGTTTCGTCGGAGAGCATCCAATGCAGGATGTTTTTCTTCAGGGTTTTGTTTTTGGTGACGGGCAGGTCAAGACTGACATTGAAGCGGGAATAGCCTTCGCTATATTCACTCTCGATAAAAACGCTGTCGCACAATGTATAGGTTTCAGCTTCAACTTCGTTAGGGTCTTTAGGCTGGCAGCCCGCAACGACCAAAAGAAGCATCGCGATGGGGAAGAATAGTTTTTTCATGACAAATATTTTATTGATTTAACGTGGCAAAAATACTGCTTTTTTAGAGAACGTGAAAAAGGATTGTTTATTTCACCCAACGATAAAGGATTTCGATGGGATGAACGGCATGTACGCCTGTGCCATCGAGGATCTGCTGACGGCAAGAAGTGCCAGGTGCGGAAACGATGGTCGGGATGCCATTGCTCGTATTGTTCATGGCTTTGCGGATGGTCGGAAAGAGGACCATCTCGCCGATGGCCAACGAAGTCTTGTAGTGCTCTTTTTCATAGCCGAACGAACCTGCCATACCGCAGCAGCCACTGGGGATGACATGCACTTGGGCACCTGCAAGTAATTTGAAGGCAGCAACGGTCTTTTCTGTGCCCACCAAGGCTTTTTGATGGCAATGGCCATGGAGCCAAATCTCCACCGCATCGTCTTTGAAATCGGCAGGGCTGATGCGCCCAGCGGCTACTTCATGCATGATGAACTCGTCGAAGAGGAGTGCGTTGCGTCCTAATTGTTGGGCTTGTGGGCGCAGCTCGGCGGGCACCAAGTCGGGGTATTCGTCGCGGAAACTTAAAATGCATGAAGGCTCGATGCCAACCAAAGGTGTTTGTTCTGATATCTTGTCTTTCAACAGGTTGACATTCTTTAGTGCGAACTTTTTGGCAAGTTTGAGGTTACCTTTTGAAATAGCGGCACGACCGCTTTCTACGTGCCTAGGTATCTCCACTCCATAACCTAATCGAAGCAGCAGCTTGGCGAAGGTCAGGCCAAGTTCGGCTTCCTGGAAGTTGGTGAACTCGTCAGCGAAGAGGTAGGCTTTGCCTTTGGTGGCCTGTCCATGGTGTCGGCGACATTCCTTTTTGACCGCTTTGCGCATCGTCACGCGGCTGAGCGTAGGGATGTCTCTTTCAGTGGAAAACTTGATGATACGTTTGATGATGTTGGAAGAGAATTTCCATGAGGCAAAGAGGTTGTAGATCGGCCAAACAAGGTGTCCCAACTGCTCCACCGTGGCCATCCACGACACGGCAAAGGAGCGCAAAGGCATGCCACCGACGTCGTATTTGTGTTGAAGGATTTCGGAGCGTAAGCGGGTCATGTCGACGTTGGAGGGACACTCGCTGCGGCAGCCTTTGCAGGCCAAGCAGCTGTCCAACACTTCGGCCAACTCCTCCGATTTCAGGATGCTTTTGTCTTTGTTGAGCGCTTGTGTGAAGGCCTCGCTCCCCCACCCTCTCGTGAGGATTTCACGAAGCACATTGGCGCGGGCGCGTGTGGCTTTGGTCTCGTCGCCACTCACTTTGAAGGCAGGACAAAGTGTGCCGCCAATCAAGTTCGACTTGCGGCAGTCGCCGGCGCCGTTGCACTGCTCGATGCTGCACATCAGGGCATGGAGTTGTGTCTTTGCCCCCGTGGCACCTTCCACCTTGCATTCGTCGAAGGCGGCTTTCCAGTTGTAATAAGTACAGGTCACTGAGCTCGTCGAAGGGCCGTCTTTTAGCTCCTTCTCTATGGCATATTGCTGTCCCACCTCGAAACGCAGCATGCTGTCCATGGGCAGTGTGTCAACAATCTTGTGCAGGTTGAAGACTTGCTCGGGATCCCAGCATTTTTTGAGGTCTTGCATCAAGGTATAGACCTCGTCGCCATACATGAGTTGGATGAACTCGCCACGGAGTCGGCCGTCGCCGTGTTCACCGCTGAGCGAGCCTTTGTATTTCTTGACCAAGAGAGCAGTTTCGTATGCCACTTCGCGGAATTTTCTAAGTCCTTCGGCTTCTTTGATATTGATGATGGGCCGCAGGTGCAACTCGCCTGTGCTGATGTGGGCGTGATAGACACAGCTCAAGCCCAGCTTTTCCAACATTTGACCAAAGTCGGCCATGTAGGCGGGCAGTTTCTCAGGCGCCACAGCCGTGTCCTCGATGACGCCAATGGGTTTGGCATCGCCTTTCATGCCAGTGAGTAGCCCTAAACCCGCCTTACGCAGACTCCACACTTTGCTGATTTCATTGCCATAAACGCGAGAGCAGGCATAGACCAAATGCTTGTCATTCTCCATCAATGCTTTTTCCAGTTGGTCGGCCACGGCATCGATTTCATCGCGGGTCTCGCCACGCAACTCGATGATGAGGATGGCAGCGGGGTCGCCTTGCACGAAAAAGCGGTTTTTCTGTTGCTCGACGTTTTGTTTACTGAGTTCCAAAATGTTGCGGTCCATCAGCTCAATGGCCGAGGGATGGAATTTCAGGGCGACGAGATTGCCCAAAAAACTCTTTTGCAAGGTGTCGCAATGGGCGCAGACCACCATTTTCTCTTTGGGCGGCAAGGGGTCAAGGTCGACTTTGATTTCGGTGATGAAGGCCAAGGTGCCTTCGCTGCCGGCCAGCACTTTACAGAGATTGATGGTGCGTTGCTCAAGAGGTTTTTCGGTATGGTGTAGGTCTTCAATGACTTCGTCGATGGCGTAGCCGCACGAACGACGTTGCAAACTTTTGTCGGGGTAGTTCTCTTCGATGGATTGGACGGTTTTTTCGTCCAAGGCCCAATGGATGAGTTGGGCGTAGATGCGCTGGATTAATGCGTCGGTATCGCTTTCCCAAAAGCGTGATCCAAAGCGTTCCTCCAGTTCTTTGATGGTGTAGGTTTTGAAGACCTCGATGCTACCATCACAGAGCACGCCTCGGGCTTCCAACACATGATGTCGGGTGCTGCCATAGATGAGGGAATGCGATCCGCAGGAGTTGTTGCCTAGCATTCCGCCGATGCAGCAGCGGTTGCTGGTGGAGGTCTCGGGGCTGAAGAAGAGGCCGTAGGGAGCCAAGGCGAGGTTGAGTTCGTCGAGGACGACACCAGGCTGCACCCTTGCCCATCGCTCTTTGACGTTGATTTCCAAGATTTTCTTGAAATGCTTGCTGATGTCAACTACAATGCCGCTGCCTACCACTTGTCCCGCTATAGAAGTGCCACCAGCCCGAGGGATGAGATGGGTATTCCGCTGCCGAGCTTCTTGGATGAGATAGATAATGTCTTGTTCGTTTTCAGGGAAGGCAACGCCGTAGGGTATCTCGCGATAGGCCGAGGCATCGGTAGCATAGGAAATGCGGTGGAGCGGGTTGGTCAGTAAGGTGTACATTGCGGATTAATGGTCTAGCTGACTAAAAACGCTGTTGTTGCTTTTGAACTCTGGCACGATGACCTTCATTTGGGCTACGATCTTCATTGGGTCGCAGGTCTTCAGTTCGACATGGAGCTGTTCTATCATGTGGTCCACCTCTGCGGCTTCGTATTTGCGCACGATGGCATGCATGATCTTTTCGTTTTCGGTCTTGATGGTATTTTCTTCGTTTGCCAGCACTTCTTCGTAGAGTTTCTCGCCAGGGCGCAGGCCCGTCTCGATGATTTCGATTTCAGGTCGGTGGGCCAGTTTACGCATCTTCTCTGCCAAATCCCAAATCTTGACCTTTTCGCCCATGTCGAAGACAAAGATATCGCCACCTTCGCCAATGGAACCGGCTTCAAGCACGAGGCTGCAAGCTTCGGGGATGGTCATGAAGAAACGAGTGATGCGACGGTCGGTGACGGTAATGGGTCCGCCCTGCTCTATCTGTTTGCGAAACAGCGGCACTACCGATCCGTTGGAGCCTAACACATTGCCGAAACGTGTGGTGATAAACTTGGTGTTGCCCTTGCGGCTTTGCGTGTAAATCTCTGCGATACGCTTTGTGGCTCCCATCACGTTGGTCGGGTTGACAGCCTTGTCGGTCGAAATCATGACGAACTTCTCCACGCCATATTCAATAGACAAGTCGGCAACGAGCTTGGTGCCGAACACATTGACAAATACGGCTTCGTAGGCATTCTCTTCCATGAAAGGCACGTGCTTGTAGGCTGCCGCATGGAACACCACCTGTGGATGATACATTTCAAATACCTCCCTCATGCGGATGGGGTCTTTCACGTTTGTGATGACGAAGGCCATTCGGCTTTTCATCTCCTTGAATTCGGGCGTGTTGTTCATCTCGAACTGGAAGTCGTACATCGGCGACTCAGCCTGGTCGAGCATGATGAGCTTCGAGGGATTGTAGTGCATCACCTGGCGGCAAATCTCGCTACCGATGGAGCCAGCTGCGCCAGTGACGAGCACCACCTTGTCGTTGATTTCGCGTATGACGTTGCTTTTCCCCAAAATGATGGGCTTGCGGCCCAAGAGGTCTTCAATCTTGATGTCTTGAATTTGGTTGGTCGAAATCTTGCCGTCAACCCATTTGTCGAAAGAGGGAATCGACTTCACGATGAGGTTGAGCGCCAGTCCTTGCTCAATGATTTCCTTGTTGCGTTTTTGGGTTAGGCTTGGGATGGCCACAATCATCACGTCAATGTCATATTTTTCGATGAATTCGGGGGTCATAGCCATCTTGGGAGAATAGATCTTGATGGTATTGATTTGGGTGCCTACACGTTTCGGGTCGTCGTCGACGAAAGCCTTGATCTTGAATTTCGAGTTGGTGTCCTGACTCAATGTGCGCATTAGCATCGTGCCGCCATCGCCTGCCCCGTAAATAATCGTGTTCATTTTGTCGGCTACATTCTTGTAGACTTCGTTATACAGCCGCCGAATGGAAAACCTCATAAAAATCATCATCACCATGGTGATCAGATAATGGTAGACGAGGGTCACATAACGGGGATAAATGCCAGTTGCCAAATGGGGAGAGATTTTGTGGATGACCATTTTGCTGATAATCAGCAAAGACAACGCACTAGTGCAGGCATAGAAAATCTTTCTGATATCATTAAATCCTGAATAACGGAGCATTCCATCGTAGGTTTTACTGATGAGAAATGCCAAAAAATAGATTACAGGTACTAACCAGATACGGCTCCAATCGAAGGTAGATGCGCTAATGTCTCTGAAATACAACATCAAAATGGCCACAACGTAAGCTAGGACCACAATAACCATATCTACGGTTAGGATCCAATATCTTGGCAATGTGTTGTTTTTATGTTTTCCGAAGATAAAATTACAAAAACGTGTAATAATCTTTCGCATAGATACAGACAAGATTTTAAATAAAATTGCATTTTAAAATTGCAATAATACAACATTTTTCTGAATCTGTTGCCAATATAGAAAAAATTGCCTTTTCTTTTCGTGAAACCTATAATGGTAGGACTTCGGCCAATGCCGAAACGAAATACCAGCGGCCATTGCTTTCGCAATAGCATTTGTAGCGCGTACGTTGTTTCTCACCTTTTTGGAAGACGAGGCCATTTTTGATGGCGAAGCGTGAACCGGCAGGCAGACTTTCCAGTGTGTTGGTTGTATTGGCGTTTTTGTCGTATTGGTGCAATACGCGTTGCAGGTTTTGATCAGCGGTGCTGCTCGCCTTGATGTGTTGCAGATGTTTTTGGAGGGCAGCAAGCACATCTTGCGGAAAAATATTGTCGGTCATCAATGGCTGCAGAAGCGACGCAAATTTGTTTTGCCATTCGGTTCCATGGGGTTTCACTACCCGTGTTCCATGCTGCTGATACACATCGTAATGCGCCACTTCGTGAACATAGGTAATGAGCATTTGGTAGGGGTTCAAATCCATGTTCAGGGTGATGGAACAGATGCCGTTTTTCGTTCTTGGTGGACGGAAGTCGCCTAGTTTTGACGTTCTTGGTCGTTTGAAATAGAGTTTGAAACGGCGCTGTGTGAACATCTCTCCTACCGTCGTCACCGCTGCTTCGGGGAAATATCTTTTCAGCAGTTCGAGTTCTTCGGTTTTCATTATTCAGAGAATGTCAAATCGCTGGTTTTTGTCTGCATGGGCGGAAAGGCATGTGTATCTATGCCTTCGACTTGAGGGGTATAGCTCCACTTGGTGCAGGAGTTGCAGTGGCGTGGCGTACGACGGCGGCCTGGCACCTCTTTGGTCTTACAGGAAGACATGAAAACCGTGGTAAGGATAAATGCTAGGATTAGGATTGTTTTTACTCCCCCTTGCCTCTTCACAGAGGGGGACTGTCCCCCTTTTAAGGGGAGCAGGGGAGATTCAAAATACGCTCTTCTATTTATGTTGTTTTTCATTGCGATAACCAATTAGCAGGATTCTGTCGGCTTTGTTCTTTCAATAGTTCGAAGTGCAGTTCGGTTTTGCCTTCGGTCTTGTTGGTATGTACAGTGCCGATGTTTTGTTTGGTCTTTACCTTGTCGCCACGTTTGACGCTGACGTTTTCGAGGTTGGAATAAACCGTGAAGTATTCGCCGTGGCGGATGATGACAACGGTGTTGGCGCCAGACAGCTTGGTGACGCTGGTGACTTCGCCGTCAAAAACGGCACGGGCTTTGGCACCTTCGGTGGTGGCAATGTCGATACCGTTGTTGGTCACTGTGACTTTGTTGGAGACTACCGAAGCGTGTTTGCCGTAGGTAGAAGAGATCACGCCGCGTTCCACGGGCCAAGGCAGTTTGCCTTTGTTGCTGACGAAGTTGGTCGATAGGGTCTTCTCGGCGGGTGTCAAAGCCATGCCTTTTTCCTTGGGTGCTGGCGTGGTGGTCGTGGTCTTGCCTTTGTTGGCGTTCTTTTTTTCTTCTTCTCTACGCTTTCTTTCAGCTTCTTCGTTGGCTTTTCTAATCTCTTCTGCGATGATGTCGTCGATGGCTTTTTGCAGTTTTTGGGCTTGTTGTTGTTTGTTTTTGATGTCTTGTTGGATGCTGCCTTCCTTTTTCTTGAGGTTGGCCACTTGTTTGTTGAGGTCGTCTTTCTCTGACTTCATGGCCTCTTGCTGTGTTTTTTCGTCTTTCAGCAGTGAGTTTTGTTCCTCACGGGCTTGTTGGCTGGCTTCTACGGCGTTGCTGATTTGCCGTTGTGTGGAGCTGATTTGTTCCATCTTCACTTTGCGGGCATCGCTGAACTCGCGTATATAGCGCAGCCGGCTGAAAGCTTGGTTGAAGTCTTTGGAGGCGAAGACGAAGCCCAAGCGGTCGTAATGGCTACGGTTTTTATTGGCGAAGGTGACCATCTTGGCATATTCCTTTTGCAGTTTGGTGAGGTCGGAATTGAGCGTTTTGATGGTGCTTTGTCCTGTTTTGATTTCCTCGTCGAGGACGGCAATCTGCTCGTTGTAGGCCTTGATGAGTTTCTCGCGTTGCTTGATTTTCTTGTCCAAGAGGGTGACTTCATTCAAGGTCATCTCTTTATCTTTGGTGGTCTTTTTCAGCAATTGGTTGGCGGTTGAAATCTCGTTTTGCAAGGTGGTGATTTCGCTTTGCAGTTGCTTCTTCGTCTTGCCTTTGGTCTTTTGTGCGTATGCGGGAGATGAACCCAAAGCTAAGAAAAACAGAACAATGAACGACAAACACCACCCCATGCCCTCATGGCGGAGGCACATCCGCCATCTCCTAAGCTTGAAGGCGAACCCCTTTTGCTTAGGAGATTGCGGGTCATTCGCGGTTCTGAGACCGCGATGAAGACCGTGAAGAGGGTTTGTATGGTGTTGTTCCATAATTATTCTATCGTTCATTGTCTTGGTTTGATTCGGAATCGTTCCATCTTATCACTGATCTTCAGCGGGAAGCTTGTCTTTTCGTCCAGTTTGATGTTTTTGTATCTCATTTTGGCAGCAAGGTCGCCCATGATAAAGGTCTTGAGCAGCACCGTTTGATTCTCAACGGGCGGAATGCCTTCGTTATTGTCCAAGAGCAGAGTTTGTATAAGCGAAAGGCTAAGGGGCATGCCGAGTTGGGTGGCTAATGAGTCCAAGGGTTCGGCAAGGTAGGTCTTTTCCAGTCGGTTGACCATCCAAACCGAGTCGGTGCTGACTTTGGCGCGTGCCACCTCTATACCCATAGAGGCAGTCACACTGAGCCAGACGAGGCTATCCTTACGCATACGCATTTGGCCCGAGAGGTCATCGAAGTTCATGCCATTGCCTTCAGCCTGGATGTCCATGTTGGCCGTGAGCCATTCGAAGGTTTGCGGAGGTGTGGGCGCAACGGTTTTCTTGCGCGAGGCGCATGAGGTAGCGGCCAGCAAGAGGACGAGGAATGCTATTTTTGAAAAAACCTTCACGCTTAGTTTTCCTTCAATTTTTGTTCCAAAACGAGGAGGCAAAAATAGCAAAAAACTCAAATGCTCGCCACAGGTATAAAGAAAGCCTCAACCGTACTTTTGGTTGAGGCTTGTTGTCTTTGGCAGAAAAAGCGCCAAGAGGGTCATTCCTTCACCACCTTATCCGAGAACACCTGTCCGTCCTCCATGGCGACGCGCAGGGTGTAGGTGCCGGCAGGCAATTGGCCGAGGTCGAAGGTCTCGAAGGCGTTGCCTTGCGAGCGCACGAGGCGGCCTTGCAGGTCGTAGAGTTCGATTTGCTTGGGCTGCACATCAGGCGAGTAGTGCAGTTGGAGTTGGTCTTGGGCGGGGTTGGGGTAGAACATATAGGGGCGGACCAAAATGCCTTGCTCTTCAACGCTTGTTATGTCTCCATCGGTGAGAAAGAAGAAGAAAAGGCCTCCGTGATGAGTTTGATTGTCACGACTTAATCCAGCAATATAAACACCCGTTTCGTTGCCATCATCATCATTCAACAAACCAGAATACCAAGCCATGACAGGCTCTGCCTTGAGCGATTGAGGTTCATAACAATAACGTCTCCATAGCACATTCAAGTCCCTGTCCATCTTCACCGCCACCATGTGTCGCGTATAGCTGGCGTCGAACTCCTGATACACTAGATACACATTGCCGTTGGATGTTTTTTGGAGGCACATAATCTTTGATTCAGTTGTAGGCCCAGGCCAATCGTTGTAGTATGCCAATGCCTTGCGTTGCATGGTTCGCAATTCATAACGGGCCACGGCCACCCCGTTCTCCTGATAGTTTTGCACCCAACCGGAATCACTACTATAAGGAGCAGCAGCCAGAACATCCCCATCGTCGAAAACGACAAAGGTAGAATTGAGATTGCTGTCTTGAAAAACGAATTGCTCATACACCTGCATGTGGTTCTGTTCGTAAAACACGTCACGCAATACATGATTGATAACATAGTAGTTTTTTACTTGAAACATGGAATCAAGGACATAGATGAGAAGGTTATCATCCTCGTTTTTTTTCCATTGGTAATATTGCTTCGGTGTTGACTCAAACTCACCCATTGTGACCAGTAAATTCTGGCTTTCTGGCAATTCGGTGATGTATTTTAAGGTGCCATCAAGGCCATATCGGGCGATGTGGCAAACATAATTCTCATCTCCATGTTCGGTGTAGAATTTCACAATCAAATCCCCCTGACTGTCAACCATGTAACTATCGGTAGCATCGTAGGCAATGCTGTCAAACAAGGGAACCACTACATCCTCATCATGATTGATAAGCAGGTTGTCGTCGGAAAAGTGGGAGATGCGCAGGTTCATTCCTCCATATCCGTCCTGTTCGATGTTGACCCGCAAGTTACCTTCGCCTCGCGGGTCTTGGGCAAACAGGTGTTTTGGCGGAATGCTGTCAGCCACGAACAGCGAGTCGGTAAATTGGAGACAACTTGGCGACACCTTGTAAAAGGTATTGCCTAAAATGATTATGTCCATTTGTCCTCCAGGAATTATAATAATGGTTTCGGCGACAAGGTCTCCATCTCGTTGTTGCAATATTTTGCTCCGAAACAGAACGTTATCGTAGCCAGGATTGTGAAACGGGATAAAGTCCATGCTTACGTCTTGGGCGTGGACTATGCTTGCAACTAGCAGCCAACTTATAAGTAGCAGTATTTTCTTCATAGTTGTATTGTTTTACATAGTGTTATATGTTGGCAAAAATAGTGTTTTTTCCTTTCAATCCAATTTGAATATGGAATATTTATCTTAAACATGCTTATTTGAAATTTCCTCCGCCTGGTTCGGAACTAATAGGATGTCTTTCGATTTGTCGTGGATCAAATGTTCTGGCAGATTCAATTTTGTTGTTCATGGCGTTTTCGTTATCTTTCTTACAAGAAACAACAGCTACTGTAACAACCACAATTGCCATGGCAATGACGGCGAATGATAATTTCTTTGCTTTCATAGTAATTAGGTTTTAATTGTTTGTAATTTAGTTTTAAGTTTTAACAAGTAGTTTGTTGTTAATCTGTTACTGTAAATTCACCATAATAAACATCCCCGTTCTCAAGGGTGAAGGTGATGATGTAATCGCCCGTGTTGGGGATGTAGTACTGGTAACCATTAGGAGTGGTCATCGAAATGATATCCACTGGAGAATCTGTGGAGGTAGTGATTTCCACAGTCACTTGGCCGAGGTTCTCGAGGAAGACGACCGTGAGCATGTGGCTGTTGATCGTGACAAATACCGTATTGCCTTTTTCAGGCTCGCAGTGGTTCGAGTTTTGAATTAATATGATAGGTGTTCCGTCGCCCCCTTTCTTGTTTTCTTGTCCGGCCAAACCGCTGGCATAGCAAGGTGCTCCCGAAAGGGTTAAGCAAAGCATCAAAACAAACATGACTAGTCTTTTCATCGCAAGAATAATTAAACGATGCAAAAGTATAAATCATGATATAATATTGTCAAGAAAAACCATGTGTGAATTTGTATGTAATATTTTACAACGTCTTATTTATCAATATTATAAGTAGTTGTTGGCAATACCTCTTAGAGTTAGAGGAAGCGGAGAATCATTTCCCAAAATGGCTTTTATTTTTCTGGAACGTTGCGAAATCGTAGGATAGGCTTTTTGCATCAATGCGGAAACATCGGCATCGCTTAATCCAAGAAGATAGAGGCAGCAATAGTCAAGGTCGCTTTGTGTGAGTTTAGGATAAGCTTTGGCAAGACGGAGAGCAAAAAACCCGAAATGAAGATCGGCAGCCTCGCGCAAGGAAACGATTTGCTCTTTGCTTAAAGCATAGTCTTTGTAGATATTGCAGTCTGTCTGTGAAAGGAACTGGCCGTTTTTCACCCGCTCCAAAATGAGACGGCAGATGGGCTCGTCGGTGAACGATTCAGCTTGCTTGCTCGATGACTCTAGCTCTTCCTGTCGCTTGATTCGGCCTTTCAGCATGCGCACCTCCTCATTACTCCGTTTCAATCTGCCCGACAAAGCGGCCTGTTCCATGCGGTGAATTTGTCTCTCGGTTTCCAAGAATTCAGAATGCTGCCTTTTTCTTTCTTCCATTTCCTGTTGGTGTTGCTGTTCTTTTTCATTCAGCTTTCTGTTCGCTTCTTCTCGCTGATTCTTCAAAAGTTGCTTGTTCCTCAATTTAGCTATAACAATGATAGCCAACACCAACACAACAGCCATAGGAATGACTATACTAATAGTATTTTTAATAGTCATTTCTTGTATTATCCGAACCTTTTTTTCTTGTTTCCAGCTCACATGTAATTTATACAGGTCACTTAGTTGAGAAACCAAGACATTATTTTCCGCACCTGTCTCATTGTGAAGCGCCAAATAATTCATGCAATTATTGGACTTTTCCTTATTGCCGAGACTGTCATAAATGATTCGCAGATAATTTGCCACTTGTATCTTTAAGGATCTATTCTTTTCATTATTCCACACAGGTTCCAAATAATGACATGCAGAATCATAAAACTTCTCCTCATAATAAATCCCACCAATAAGCAAATAACGTGTAAGCTTTTCATCATCGTCTTCAGCCATAACGGCCATCTGTTTCAAACGATTAAGCGAAGCTTCGGCTTGATGATTCAGTTGATAGGACAATAGGGCTTGGGTTGAGGCGATGTCTCTAAAATATGGATTTTTCGAGTCGGGCATATTGTCCAAAGCTTGCGAATAATAATAGTTTGCGCTATCCTTATCGCCATTCATGTCACACTGTTTGCCTATGTGGTATAAGGCAATAGAGACGCTGTATTTGGATATAGGCGAGATGATGGAATAATAATAGGAATGTTTGTAGCAATCAATAGCGGGCTCCATGACATATTGCCTTTCGAACATATATCCAAGACGGTTGTAGGTATAGGTCATAAATCGAGCCTTATTTCCCGCCAGTTCCTTCTCATCAAACCTCTCCTCCATCACCTCCAAGGCCTTCAGGTATTCCTGGCAGGCCTCCACTACGCTGTCGCGCTCGTAGTAGCCCACGCCATTGATATAATGGGCGCGAGCGTCCAGAAACATTAGGATTGGGTCCGTAGAGACGTGGCGTGCTGCGTCTCTACAACATAATGAATCATAATAATCCACCGCCTGCAGCAATTCCGCGCGGTTGAGCTGGGGATTGTCGTTCTTGTACAACAATTCGGCCAACAACAGGTTGGCGTAATGGCAATCATTGGTTGTAGAGACGTTTCCTGAAACGTCTCCCGCCAAAACATCGTTTATGTTTCCAGAGACGTTTCGGGAAACGTCTCTACAGCAGGTGTCGAAATAGGGCAACAGACAGGTCAACGCGCTGTCGGGCCGCTGCCACATCAGGCTGTCGATGGCGGACAATTCGGGCGACACATCGGTTGGTAGAGACGTGGCGCGCCGCGTCTCTACAGCGTCACCGTTTTTGTGGGACGTGCAGGCCGCCAACAACAGCATCATTACTATGCCCCACCATGGTCTCATCAATGTTTCAGTTTCTGGTCCAATTCTTTCGATGCCCCGCCCGCTTGTTGTGCTTTTTTCCAGTATTCCATGGCTTCGCTTTCTTTGCCGAGTTTGAGCAGGATGTCGCCGTAGTGCTCTAGATTTGCCCCAGAAGGGTTCTTCTCGAGTCCCAAGCATTTTTTCATTATCTTTTCGGCTTCCTTGTAGCGACCGAGCTTGTAGAGCACCCATGCGTAGGTGTCGGTGTAGTAGACATTGTCGGGGACCAATTCGTTGGCGCGTATGGCCATTTCCAAGGCTTCCTCCAGCCTTTCGCCACGCAACGAGAGGTAGTAGGCATAATTGTTTAAAACCAAAGCATTGTCAGGGTTGTTACGCAAGGTTCGGTCATACGCGTCGAAGGCTTTGTCTTCGTCGCCTTGCTGATGGTAGATGTCGCCCAAGAAAGCGTCGAATTCCGACATCTGCATCTTGTCGGAGGTGTATCTCCTACCCTTCTCGAGATAGCTGATGGCGTCTTCGTTATTTTCCATCACGGCGTTGGCTACGCCTGCGTACCAATAGAACACCGGTTGCATGGGATAGTATTTCAAGGCGGCAATGGCATGGTCGCGTACGGCCTCGTTTTCGTTAAGGCGCGACTCGCTGATGATGAGGTTTTGCCATCCGAAGAAGTCGGTGCTGTCGATGGTCAGCACCTTTTGGTACAATTCTTTCGACTTCACCGCATTCTCCTCGATGAAGTAGCAAGAGCCAAGGATGAGGTAGCCGAGTTTGTTGTCGGGATGGGTCTCGACGAAAGCTTCTCCGCATAGGCGTGCCTGTTCGTCGATGTTGGCCGCGCCTTGGTTTTTGTTCATCCAATAGTCGTAGGTGTTGGCTTTGGTGGTTATATCGAGGTTTTTGTTGCGGATGGCAGCCAATAGTTCGTTGAATGCCTTATCTTTGTCGCCCATCATGTCGTAGAGTTCGAGGAGCGAGACATTGATGTAAGGGTGCTCGGGATTGATTTCCTTGATTTTTTCGTAGGTTTTTATGGCATCCTTGATCTTTCCATTTTCGGCATAAAACGAGGCCAACAAGCCATAATAGCGGATGTTATCGGGATTATGTTCGATGAGTTTTTCGAGTTCCGAGACTACTTTCTTGGAGTTGCCTTGACGTTTGAAAACCTGAAGCCGCTGCTCGGTGATGAACTCGTTTTCTCCAACTTGTTGTTCCAAGAGGTCCATCTTCTCCAAGGCCTTGCCGTAGTTTTCTGTGACGAGGTAGGCATCAATGAGTTCGCTGAGCATTTCGGGGTCTTCTGGATATTTTTGGGTCAACTTCTCATACAGGTTGATGAAGTCGTCGTATTGCTCCAAGTTGCGATAGAAAAGGCCGAGGCGCATTTGATACCATTTGTTCTCGGGTTCGATTGTAGCCGCCTTTTGGATCATATTAAAGGCTTCTTCAATACGGCCATCATTGGAATATTGCTCGCTCAGTTCGTACATCGAGGCAGCATCATCGGGCATAAAGCGCAGAGCTTGTTCGAAGTTGCGGATGGCGCCTTCGGTGTCGTCGCGGTATTTGCTTTGCAAGCCGTTGGAGAAATAGATAGCATTTTTCTTCTTGTCGGGCCTTCCGTCATATTCCGATTCCATCTGCTGGGCGGTCATACTCGAGGCAAGACATAGCATTATTAGCAATGAAAAAATGCCTTTTTTACCGTCATGGCGGAGGTACATCCGCCGTCTCCCGAAAAAGAGGCGTTGCCTATGATTTAGGAGATTGCGGATTGAGTCCGAAATGACTGAAGGGTGGTTTTGGTTTTGTAGAATGGATGTATTATTCATGTGTGTTTCAGTTTTTTCCAGTGTGACCAAAACCGCCTGCGCCGCGCTCGGTTTCGGTAAGCGTTTCTACCTGCACGGGCTCAGCTTGTTCGCATTTGGCGATGACCATTTGAGCGATGCGGTCGCCACTATTGATGTCAAACGACTTGTCGGAGAGATTAATGAGGATGACGCAGATCTGTCCGCGATAGTCGGCATCGATGGTGCCGGGTGAGTTGAGCACGGTGATACCGCTCTTGAGGGCAAGACCGCTGCGGGGACGCACTTGTCCTTCATAGCCTTCTGGGATCTCCATGTAAAGCCCTGTTGGCACGAGGCCGCGCTGCATAGGTTCGAGGGTGATGGGACCTTCGGGCAGATAGGCGCGGAGGTCCATGCCGGCGGAGTTCTTAGTCTCGTAGGCAGGCATTGGATTATTTGAAGTATTAACGATGTTGAGTTTCATATCTATTTCTTTTTCAATATTTTACTATTTATTATATGCATGACGCCATTCACCAGGTCTTTTTCTTTCCAGCAGATGAAGGCGAGGAAGACCAGCAGCAAGGCCGTATTGATGACCAAGGTCCAGACCTTGCTGTCAATTTGTATGTATCTCTGGGCAAAGAACAATCCGATAGCAATGGCGAAATATAAGAAAGCTGACTTCAAGTCATAGGGTATAGGGGCTTTCTTCTGTCCGACAAAATAGGACAGCACCATGCAAGTGGCATAGCCTGCAAAACCACCCCAGGCACAGGCCATGTAACTGTATTTCGGTACAAAGATGAGGTTGATGGCGAGCAATACCGCACAACCAATAGCTGAGAAGATGGCACCCCACCAAGTTTCGTCAATGAGCTTGTACCAGAACGAGAGGTTGAAATAGATGCCCATGAAAATCTCGGCCATCATCACGATGGGCACCACACGCAGACCTGCGTGGTAGTCTTCACCGACAAGATATTTCAATATAGGCATGTACATCACCACGGCAAGGAATGCCAGCAATGTGAAGATGATGAAATACTTCATCACCTTAGCTTGCAGCACTTTGTCGTTTTTGTCTCGCTGACCGCCGAAGACAAAAGGCTCATAAGCATAACGGAAGGCTTGTGTAATCATCGCCATGATCATCGCTATCTTAACGCAGGCGCCATAGATGCCAAGTTGTTCTTCACCTTCGAGACCGGGAACAATTTTCTTGAAAACAATCTTGTCGGCCACTTGATTGAGGATACCCGCCAAACCCAAAAGGAGGATGGGCCAAGTATAGTTCAGCATTTGCTTCAATAGCGTAAAGTCGAATCCGGATTTCAGCTTCTTGATTTCAGGAATGAATCCGAAGGTAACCAACACGGTACAAATCAAATTGGCGATGAAGATATAGCCGACCTGGTAGCTGGGTTGGTACCATTCCATCATGGCGGGGAAATGCGCTTTCAAATAGGGCGCCAGATAGAAGATAAACAGGTTGAGCAACAAACTCATGATGATGAAAGAAAGTTTCAGCACCATGAATTTAACAGGGCGGTTTTCATAGCGCAGTCTTGCAAACAGAATGGCTTGGAAAGCATCGAAAGCCACGATGATGGCCATGATTTCCACAAACTCGGGATGTGTGGCGTAATCTAAAGCCGCAGCAATAGGTTGGAGGAAAATGGATACCAGCAATAGGAAAACCAGTGAGACGAAACCGACTGAAAGTCCTGCAGTAGAGAAAGCATTGTTGGGGTTGACGCCTTCTTTGTTGGAGAAACGGAAGAAGGTGGTCTCCATGCCAAAGGTCAGGATGACGAGAAGCAAAGCGGTATAGGCATATAGGTTGGTCACAATGCCATATCCACCCGATTCAGCAGCCATCCTATGGGTGTGGATGGGTACCAACAGGTAGTTCAAGAACCTGCCAATGATGCTGCTGAGCCCGTAAATGGCGGTTTGCTTCGCAAGTGAGCCTAATCTGTTTTCTGCCATGTCTTTTTCTCCTGTTCTTTCAAAAACGTTAGTTTACGCTATATATTGGGTTGGTCTCATTTTTTCGGTAATTCAATAATAAACTCTGCCCCCTCCCCTTCTTGGCTGTCGAAGGAAATGGTGCCTCCAGCGGCCTGCACGATGTTGTAAGTCAACGAGAGACCCACGCCAGAGCCTCCTGTCTTGGTGGTGAAGTTGGGCAGGAAAATCTTGTCCTTGTCTTCTTCTTTGATACCCTTGCCATTGTCTTTCACACGGATGATGAATGTGCTTTCGGTGGCTGTCAAAGAAACCTCAATGTTTCCCTGTGGCTTTGAACCGATGGCTTGTACCGCGTTTTTCACGATGTTTGTGACTGCGCTGTTCAAGTTGGTCTTGTCGCCATTGAAAGAGTGATCTCGTGTTGGGTCGTAATTATATGTGAACTCTATATTTTCCACATTATCGTAGAAGTTCACCACATTGCCTACCAACTCTGCCAAATCCAAGGGTTGGGGATGGTTTTCAGGTAGCTTGGCATAGGAATAGAATGAGGAGGCTATGTCTGAGAGTGCGTCGATTTGTTCGATAAGCGTGTTGCTTGTACGTTGGATTTGTTCGGGTGTAGCTTTCCCGTCTTCCATGTTGCGTTGTAGCATTTGAATGCTGAGACGCATTGGCGTGAGAGAATTTTTGATTTCATGCGCCACTTGTCGGGCCACGCCTCGCCATGCCGACTCTGTTGTGGTTCGTTTCAATTCTTCGACACTCTTGTGCAGTTTCACAATAAGATTGTTGTATTCCTGCACCAATTGTCCAATCTCATCTTCTCCTTTATATTCTATCGGCTCGTTTTTTCCGACGAGTTCATATTTGCTCAAATTGCTCTGTATGAGCGATAAAGGCTGGGTGATGCGTTTTGTGAGATGTAGGATTAATACCAACGCTGCACCTAAAAGAACGAGTATGATATTGATATAGGTTAGTACAAAATTCTTGATTTCGTTGTGCAAGTCTGAGCTACTTGAAAAATATGGGGTGTTGAGGTATGCCAAAGTATTGCCATTGGCATCGTTTAAAGGAATGTAGGCCGACGCATATTTTCCTTTACCGAGTTTCTCTTCATGCTTGAAATACAGCTCTTTGTTTCTATGAATGTTTTGGTAAGCCACTGCATTCATCAATGGGGCTTGTAGATGTAGTTCGTAGATCTCGGGTCGCGTTGTGGCCAGAAGTTGTCCGTTTTGATGGTATAGATTAATATCGGTGAAGAATGTGGTTGCGTATTGTTGTAATATTCCATTCCATGTGTCTCTTGATGCATTCCTTATAGTTCAGCCATATTTAAATCATTGCTCATATCGAGCATGAGGGTTCTTGTGGTTTCGAATTGCGCTGACTCGGTTTTTTGGTTGTAAAGTGTCTGCATATAGACTACTGAGACGGGTCCGATGGCGAAAAGGGCTACGCCTAATGTTAGGAAGATGATGGTTTGAAGTCGGCGACGGAAGGTTTTTCGTTTCTTTCTGTCTTCTTTTGGTCTACTCAGCCATATAATGATGAGGAACGGCACTGAAAGTCCGAGGAAAAACACGGCGAAAGGGCTTACTTTTTCCGAGAACTTCATTGTAGGTGTGCTGATGATGAGAGCGTTGTGATCATCATCAATAATGGCGTAATGTTTGAAGTTTCTACTATATGTTATTTCTTTGTCCTTCACCTTCAGGCTATTTAGGAAGTTTGGGTAGACATATTTGCCGTATTTGTATACCAATTGGTTGTCGCGGTAGCTACCGACGGAGTATTGATATGGTTTTTGGCTGTTGGTTTCTTGCAATAGTTGCGGAAATCCGAATCCTTCTGGAGCTATGGGTTTATAGAATTCGAAGTAGAGCGTTTTCTGTTGTTGGTTGTCTTTTGAACTTATTTGGATCTTTCCTAAATAGTTCGGATCCAAAGTATAGTAGTCTAAGAAGTAGAGGCCGTCCCCTACCCTTTTCTGTTTGTTGTCGGCTAGTTTTTCGAGGAAATAATTGTCACAACCCGTCACATACCCCTCTGGTTCGATGTTGATTTCTTCCTCTGGTGCACAAAGTGTGAGGGTGGTGTGGTAAGCTTGCATTGTCGAGTCGAACATGAGTTCTTTCGTGTAGCCGAGTATGACATCGGCCAACACGTTGCTTTCTGCAAATAACATCTGGCGAAGTGTGGTGTCTGCTTTTACATGTTTGGCAAAGCTGGTATAGCTTTCTTCAAAGGTCAAATCGCGTTTTTCGACTAGGTTGTTGGCTAGTCGTTCCAATTGTTCGTTTTCTCGTTTAACGGTGTATTTGTAGTAGATAATTGTGCCTATGATTGAAATGAGAAGGATGACGGCAATGCCTATTTCCACAACTCGAATCTTCCTTTCTTCTTTTTGTGGTTCTGATGCCGTTTTTTTATAGGTCATCAGTAGGCCAATGACTAGTAGAATGATGATGGGAATCGGCCAGATGGTCCTGTAGGGTTGCTTCAACCTCGGCTGTTTTGCTATGTTGTAGTTGGCCAATACCTTGCCTTCGCAGTTTGTGATTGTTGTTCCTCCTTCTGTGGTCAAGTTGATGTCGGCTTCGATGTAGGGAGGTATGGTTTGCAGGTGGTTTTCGAAATACTTGTTTTCAATTTGGTATGTGGTATTAATGAGGTGGTAGATGTAATAGGTCATCGTTCCATTTTGGTACGACTTGACGAAGTAATTCCCTGTAAGCATTGGGCAGATGGTGTCGTTGCCTACGACCACTTTTCTTTTCATCAGTTTCGGACTGACATCGTTTCGGTTCCAAAACACCAGGGTGTCGCTCATGAAAATGGTCAATCCTATGTTGTTTTTTTCGAGTTCTTCGTGGTTCAGTCCTTTGTTGATGAGCTTCTGCATGCAGATGTCCATCTTCTGTATTGACCTTTGAAAGTGCTTTTGGACGAATTTCTCGTTCGTCGCTAAAGTTATGAGGAACCCTGTGGCGATCAACAGAGCGATACTGCTCATCCAGATGCTTTTGCCAATCCGTTTCCTTGTTTCGTCTTTCATTTTTTTTGGTCATTTTTTGAAAACTATGTTTTCTTATTGATATTTAGCATGTTATTAAACAAGCCGAATTTTAAACTTTTAATCAACTAATGATCTCCCATTTCGTTTTTGATGTCAATCCTCTCAAATGGCTTAAAAATGGGTTATTTTTCAATTTTGCTTATTTCTCTCGAAAATGTATACCATACTAGACCATTCACCCGTCCGTCTTGCTTTCATGTTAGAGAGCCATCCTCGGTATGCGCCTCTTAATAATGGCAATTGGTGTAGCTTATATTGCTCGCTCATATATGAAATGTAGTAAGCGTCCCATTTTAATTTGTCTGTTTTGGTGAGTATTAATCCTTTGGTTTTGAATATTTTAGTTATAATTGTTCTGTCGAAATGATTGAGATGTCGTGGCACATCATAGGCTGCCCATTTTTCTTTGTAATATTGTCCATCGTAGGATTTATAGTTTGGTATAGCGATGACGATTCTTCCTGTTGGCTTTATAAGTCGTTCTAATTGTTCGACTTGCCATTTCAGGTTTTCAACATGTTCTAACACATGCCACATGGTGATGATATCAAAGGTTTGGTTTGGTATACTTTCTAATTCTTTGCTTTCTATGATTTGGGCTTTTGTTCGCTGTTTTGCGATGATTTTCGCTTCTTCCGATGGTTCCACCCCAATGCAATCCCAGCCGTGTGTTTCTGCTGTATGTAGAAAATCTCCTACACCACATCCGATGTCCAATAGTTTGCCTTGCCTTATCCCTTCTGTCGTAAGTTTGTATTTGTGCTTTAGGTTGTTTTTTTTGACTCTTTCATACACTTTTGGAATGAAACCTTTCTTGTTTTCTTGGTGACTGTAATATTCATCTGATTTATAGTATTCGCCTATCTTTTCGCTGTTTGGCCTTGGCATTGTGTATAAAAGGCCGCAATTGAGGCATTCGCATATATGGAAGTCCTCCTTTGTTAAAAATTCATCTTTGAGCCAAAGATTGATTTGGGCTTTTTCCGATTCGCACCAGGGGCATTGATTTTTCATGGTTTTTATTGTTTCATGTGGAACAATTATGCTATCTTCCTAAAAATATGGCTAATACGTTAATATCAGCTGGGGAAATTCCGCTAATTCTTGATGCTTGTCCTAGCGTTTCTGGCTTGTAGCGGTTCAGTTTTTCGCGGCATTCGTATGATAGGGATTGGATTGTATGGTAATCGTAATCTTGTGGTAGTTTTATGTTCTCTAAACGGTTGAGTTTTTCAGCTAGTTCATACTCTTTTTGTATGTAACTGTCGTATTTGATTTGTATTTCCGCCTCTTCGAGACATTCCTTTGTAAATCTGTCTTTCGTCTTGTATTGTTCTAAGATTGGAACTGTTTCTATTAAGTCTGCTAAATCGAGTTGTGGCCTTAAGAGTAGATAAGAGAGCCTGATTCTTTGCTCTATTTTAGAGCTATCTTTTTGCTCCAGGAGGCCGTTGACCTCTTCTGGATTAACGTAATTATCGTTTAGGAATTGTTTTATCCCTTCTACTTTTTCCTGTTTTTGCTTGTATTTTTGGTAACGATCTTCCTTTGCTAATCCTAACTTGTATGATAATTCCGTGAGTCGTGCATCTGCATTGTCTTGTCTGAGCAGTATCCTATACTCTGCCCTACTCGTGAACATTCTATATGGTTCATCTATCCCTTTGGTGATGAGGTCGTCAATAAGAACTCCAATATATGCTTGTGTTCTTGATAGGATTAGTGGTTGTTCATCGCGCAATGTCAATGTGGCATTTATGCCTGCCATCATGCCTTGGCAAGCGGCTTCTTCATAACCTGTCGTGCCATTTATCTGTCCTGCGAAATACAGCCCGTGTATGATTCTTGTTTCCAGTGAGTGATATAATTGTTCTGGCGGAAAATAATCATATTCGATGGCATACCCTGGTCTATAAATCTTGGCATTTTCAAAACCTTCAATCTGTCTCAAGGCTTCGTATTGGATATAATCTGGCAGAGATGAACTGAATCCGTTGAGGTAATATTCTTCAGTGGTCCAGCCTTCTGGTTCAACAAAGAGTTGGTGGCTATCCTTTCCTGAAAAACGCTCAATTTTGTCCTCGATGCTTGGACAATATCTTGGCCCTACACCCTGGATTCTTCCATTGAACATGGGTGAATATTTGAATCCTTTGCGCAGCGTTTCGTGTACCTTTAAAGAGGTATGGGCTATCCAGCAACTCCTTTGCTTGTTGATCCTAAATGGTTCATTATAGGAGAATCCTACCACTTCTTCGTCGCCTTTTTGCTCGATGAGTTTGGTAAAGTCAATGGTGCGGCCGTCTATTCTTACCGGTGTTCCCGTTTTCAGCCGCTTTACCTCAAACCCTAATTCTTTGAGCTGTTCGCTGATGCCATGACTGGCCACTTCGCCCATTCTACCGCCTTGGAAATGCTGTTCGCCGATATGGATTAAGCCGTTTAGGAAGGTGCCATTGGTTAGGATGACGGCCTTGCTTTCGATATCACCGCCCATGAGTGTTTTCACGCCTTTCACTTGGTCGCCTTCAACCAGTAAGCCTGTCACAGTGTCCTGCCAGAAGTCGAGGTTGGGTGTCTTTTCCAATAGGCTACGCCATTCGGCGGAGAACATCATCTTGTCGCTTTGGCACCGTGGACTCCACATGGCAGGGCCTTTCGATTTGTTGAGCATCCTGAATTGGATCATGGTGCGGTCGCTAACGATGCCTGAATAGCCACCCATGGCATCGATTTCGCGGACGATTTGGCCCTTGGCGATGCCGCCCATGGCTGGGTTGCACGACATGGAGGCAAACAGACGCAGGTCCATGGTGACAATCAGAACCTTGCTGCCCATATTGGCCGCTGCCGCTGCTGCTTCGCATCCGGCGTGTCCGCCCCCTACAACGATGATATCATACGGTTCAAAATACATTTTTTCAGTGTTTCACGGGAAACAATTGAGTTAACTATTTGATTGTCATTTATTTAAATAATAGTTTCAATGCCTCTTCCTCTTTCTCTCGCATCACTTTTTCTTCCTCATCGGTAAGGTCATCGAAACCTATGAGATGCAGCACGCCATGGATGATGACGCGATGCAACTCACTTTCGTAACTACGTCCAAAGGTCACTGCGTTTTCCTTAATCCTGTCCACACTAATGCAGAATTCACTTGATAATACGGTCTCACAATTGGTCAGCGGGAAGGTGACAATGTCGGTATAGAAGTCGTGGCCGAGGCGTTCTCTGTTGATCTCCAGCAGTTTCTCATCACTGCAGAAATAGTAGTATAACTCCCCTACTGACTTTCCATGTTTTTCTGCCAC
>Ga0247609_10001521_pt1 | contig 27260 bp, 28 predicted proteins | sample 172DNAGHGlowgp2_FD_193487 | JGI IMG/M metagenome (GOLD analysis project Ga0247609, IMG submission 193487) | Sheep rumen microbial communities from Palmerston North, Manawatu-Wanganui, New Zealand - 1728 DNA GHGlow gp2 | ecosystem: Host-associated > Mammals > Digestive system > Stomach > Rumen ...
TTTTATTACTGGAGACACGCATGGCTCCTTAGAACTAAAAAAACTATCGAATAAAAATTTTCCCTTAGCACGCGAATTAACTAAAGACGATATTGTAATTATTTGTGGAGATGCGGGGTTTTTATGGAATAATACAAAAGAAACGCAATATTGGGATGATTGGGCCGAAGATAGACCTTTTACCATTATTAGTTGTTTTGGTAATCACTCTAACTATACTGCTCTACGTTCTATTCCAACCACTATATGGAATGGTGCTCAAGTGCGTAAAGTTCGCCCACATGTAATGTATATCGAAAATGGAGAAATTGCTACAATAAATCAGAAAACGTTTTTCTTCATGGGTGGCGCCCATTCAGTAGATAAAGCATATCGCACTTTAGGTATATCTTATTGGGAAGAAGAAATTCCTTCTTATCAAGAATTTCAGCACGCTGCCGCGAATTTACAGCACTACAATGACAGAGTAGATTATATTATTTCTCATACTGGGCCTAATAGTCTAGTTCATCATCTATTCCCTTATGAAGATGCCACTGATTCAGTAACAAATTTTCTTGAAAAATATGTTAATAATTGTGTAGAGTTTAAACGCTGGTTTCTTGGTCATTTTCACATTGACCGCAGTTATGCAAATCAAAAGTACAATATTCTCTACGACGACATCATTGAACTTCTTCCTAACAATGAAATGAGGTTAGCAATATGAAAATTAACAAGCAAGATTATGAAGCATTCCTAGAAGCTTATGAGCAAAAAGATCCAGAAGATACAATTACCCTTAATATTGAAGATGTAGAAGAATATAGTTTAAAAGAACTTATTTCTCTATTGCGGCGAATTGAAAATGACACTGGCCCTGCAGGTATGAACATTTTTATTTGTGATGAATGCGAAAAAGTTCATGGTGCAATTACGGTGTTTCCGTCATTAAATGATGATGATATTGATTATATGAAGGATTTTTAATTATGAACATCATAATTTTAAAAATTACCGACCCACATGGCTGGGTAATCGCAGATAAGATTGCGGAGAAATATCCTACTTTTTTAAAAATTGCATATGGAGAAGAACAATACGCTGATTATATTTGCGTACCTTTACAATTTAGTTTGAAAGATTTTTGCGATGGTATAAAACATTGGTTAAAAGCAAATTTTCCACAAAAAGAGCATTTATTAATTCTTACAGATAATACTGAAGAAGAAAATGAATCATTAATTCAAATGCTAAGAAATTTACAATCAGAAAAAACTTGTATTATCATTTGTAATGATTATATGAATCAGTATTATAGTAAAAAAGGATATAAACATTTTAAATGTGATTGCTGCGGCCAGAAATATTACGCAGAAGGGGCTCCTAAATGGGATGATTTTTGCGGAATTCACAGCATGATAGCAAAATGTCCCAGTTGCGGCGCAGAGAATGAAATAGTAGAGTGTTATTGGAGGTAACTATGAATAACGAAGAAATCATTAAAATTCTTAACGAATTAAATCAACAAATTCAGCAAGAATTAAATAAATAACTATGACAATAATTTTTATTTCTTTATCCTTCTTTTTATTTTATCTTTTAAGCGGGATAAAAGTGATGAATATAATTATGAAACTTTTTATAAAATTTTTAATATTATGAAAAATAATAAACAAATACAAACGTTATTCGCGCCGTCTATAGATATTTGACTTTCTAATAAAATTAAAAGAGAAAAGAGGAATAATAAAGTGGTTAAGAACGGGACTGGCGGCACAAATACTACTACCGGCTTAATTTTTGAAAATAAAGTTCATATTGAAAACTCCGGTATTAATTTATCTAAGTATCTTCTTTACAAATATTTAAAAGAAAAAAATATTGATTATACTACTATTCTATCGAAAAAACTACTTCCTGATGAAGCATATTTTAATCCAGAAACAAAAGAACTATCTATTTATGAAAAAAAATTTCAAAAAGTTACGGGTTCAGTTGATGAAAAGCCACAAACTTGTGGATTTAAAATCTATCAATTCCGTAAAATTGGGCAAGCGCTTGGCGCTACTAAAGTAACATATACTTATATCTTTAATAATTGGTTTAAAAAACCTGAGTATAAAGATATGCTAGAATATATTAAAAGTATAGATGGGTGCGATTATATTTTTATGGAGTGATGTATTATGGGATTAAATACAGGATATTTAACAGCAAAAACAGATAAAGCGTCTGATGAAGTCTACACACCTGCGTATGCTGTTAAGCCCTTATTAAAATACTTAGATATGTATTATCATCCAGAACATAAAACAGTTATTTGGTGTCCATTTGATAAAGATGATAGCGAATATGTAAAGATCTTTCGTTCTGAAAATTACAAAGTGATTGCTTCTCATATTGATGATGTAGGAGTTAATCATAATTTTTTTGAATATGAGCCAAGCGAACATTATGATTTTATAATCTCTAATCCTCCTTTTTCCATTAAAGATGAAGTATTAAAGAGGCTGTATGAATTAAATAAACCTTATGCAATGCTATTGCCAATTCCTACCTTACAAGGTCAAAAACGCTTTCCTTATATTAAAAACTGTCAAGCGTTAATTTTTGATAAACGTATTAATTATTATACTAATCAAGACACAAAAGAAATTCAAAAAGGGGTAAGTTTTGGTTCTTTTTATTTATGTAAAAACTTTTTATGTACAGATTTAATTTTTGAAGAACTAGAAGTCAACTAATGCAATAGTTGACTTTTTTCTTATTCTATGTTATAATTAAATTAGAAAAAGAAAGGAAAATAAATATGGTTAAGTATTTTTGCGATAAATGCGGAAAAGAATTATTTTGGTATGGAAATATTATGCCAAGTAATGTTTATGCAAATACTAATATAATGGCGCAACAATTTAATACAGATGGCTGTAAAACTTATGACGCTTCATCAGGGCAATGGTTAGATTTATGTTTTGAATGTAAATATAACCAAACCAATATGCTGAATGAAGAAAAGGATGTTAAATGATGAATAACATTATGCAAGAAAATATTCTTTCTACTCAGCACTCTGATATGGGCAGTGGGTATGGTGAATATATTTTTTCAAATATAACTTTAAGGCAAGCATTGAAATGGTTTGAAGAAAATTTAAATGACTGGGGAGAAATTACAATTCAATTTAAGAATGGTGATATTCTAAGAAAATTTGATTATGATTTATATAATAATTCCCAATTTTATCATCATTTAAATGGGTGGGAATATGATTTCTTAGTAAGGAAAATAGAATTTCGTTATTGTTTTATGAACAGAGATATTACTATTTATTTAAATAAATAAGTCAAACCAATAGGTTTGACTTTTCTTTTATCTTATGCTATAATTAAAATAAAGAAGGAGGGATAATGTGAATCAAAACTATGACATTAACTCCATTGAAAGTTTGGATTTCCGTACTGGCGTTCGTACTAGGATTCAGATGTATTTGGGTTCGGATGATATAGAAGGTACGTATCAAGCTCTCAAGGAAATTATTAATAACAGTACAGATGAAGCACTGGCTGGCTATGGTAAAGAAATAAAAATTACCGTAAATGAAACAGAAAACTGGGTATCAGTAATCGACCATGGACGCGGCGTCCCTTTTGGCATTCGAGATAATGGTGAAAATGTTCTTGTGTCTATTTACTCTAAATCTCATACGGGCGGAAAGTTCAACAATGATGTTTATAAAAATGCTTCAGGTCTAAATGGCATCGGCGCAAAATGTGTCTGTCTTTCTTCAGAGAAGTTTGAGGTACAAAGTATTCGTAGCGGCAAAACTGCGTGTGCTTATTTTGAAAAAGGTATTCTCAAAGATTATCATGAAGGTACTATTGAAGCACATGATGGAACATATGTGCGCTTTAAACCTGATAAAGAAGTGTTCAAAAATGGTGATATTGGCTATTCGTTTGACCGCATCTGTCATGACATACAAGATATTTCTTATCTTTATCCCGGTGTAAAATTTATTGTATCTAATGAAAAAGAAGAAAAAATTTATTGCGCTAAAAATGGTATTGTAGATTTTGTGCAAGAAAGTATTACGAGCCCTTTTCAAAAACATATCATCACTAGTACCGCTTCTGACGGTGCAGATAGTGTAGAGATTGCTTTTCAGTGGGGTAGTAAACATGAGACTAGTTATATTTTTGTAAATGGTCTACGTTGTCCAGAAGGTGGTTCTCCAATTACTGGCGCTCGCGCTGCGTTAACAAAAACTTTCAATAATTTAGCTAATGAAAATTTTGATGGAGAATATATTCGTAAAAATCTTTTCTATGTAATTAATTGTAAAGTTGAAAATCCTTCATTTGCCAATCAAACAAAAACAAAAATTAATAATGCTTCTCTGCGTACTCTAGCTTCAACTGCTTTTACAAATGCACTTAAAGACATGTATCAAAAATATAATAATGAATTTAATAGTATTGTGGAACTATTAAAAAAATTAACAAAGGCAGAAGCAGAAGCGGAAAAAGCTCGTAACGCAGTCCTAAATATGGAACGCAAAGAAGTTGAACAAAAGAAAAAGAAAATTACTTCTTCTGACAAGTTTAAAGATTGCGAAAAACATGGAGAAGATTCTATATTGATTATTTGCGAAGGGAACAGTGCTTTGGGTGGCCTTATGCCTGCGCGAAACGTTATGAATGAAGCTCTCTACGCTGTACGCGGCAAGGTTAAAAATTTATTGAAGCATCCACTTGATGAATGCCTTGAGAATCAGGAAGTGTCTGATATTATCTTAGCATTAGGTTGCGGCATACAAGATAAGTATAACGCAAAAAAGTTAAATTATGGTAAAGTTGCTATCGCCGTGGACGCGGACATTGATGGCGCGAATATCATGTGTCTTATTTCTACTATGTTTTATGTATTAATGCCAAATTTTATTAAAGAAGGTAGATTATGTTGGCTTCGCGCACCACTTTATCGTTTGACAAAAGGCGATAAACGAGTGTTTGCTTATAACGATGCTGAATTAATAGAACTGCGTAAAAAGTATCCTACTTGGGAGCAAGGCCGTAATAAAGGGCTGGGCGAAATGACAGCAGATGACATGGAAGCATCTATGCTTCATCCAACTGAGCGCCATCTTGAAGTTTTAACTGTTCACGACGCAGAAGCTGCGGCTGAAAGTTTACAAATGCTTATGGGTAATGATGTTGATCCTCGACGTGATTTTCTATTTAAAAATGTTGATTTTAGTATTTTAAATAGGTGAGGTTAATATGATAAATAAAGATTTTAATTTATGTAATGAATTACGAGGTTTTGCAAGATTTGCTAGCGAAATTCTTAAAATTAAAAATGACGATGAAATGCGACGAATTTTAAAAAAAGCATGGGATAATTTTCTTAAAGAACAATTAAAATATCCAGAAGATACTTTGCCAATGTGGGATCTTGTAGAATCAATGGGATTCAATAGAGAAGGTCCATATTATGTTGATATCGGCTTAATGTAAATAATTGACTTCTCCTCAAAATCATGATATAATATAATAAAGAAAAAAAAGGAAGTGAATCCAATTTGATTTACGAAACTGATTTTCAAAAACAAATTGAAAATGCTTTCTTGACCTACGGAGCGTCCGTGGCGCAAGAACGTGCCATTCCTGATGTTCGGGATATGCTCAAAATTGGTTTGCGTCAAGGATTGTATGCTCAATTTACCAATAAACTTACACATAAGGATAAGATACAGAAGGCGCAAAAATCTGTCGCTGCCGCGATGGCCCAAAGTTACGTTCATGGCGATGTAGCCATGTATGATACTTTCATTCGTGCTGCTCGTCCTTGGTCATATCGCTATCCGTTAGAGGATGTACAAGGCAGCTATGGGAATCCTTCTTCTCCTGACAGTCATGCAGCGGCGCGTTATGTTGAAATGCGGGCCGGTGAAACAGCAGAATATTTCTTTGCCGGCTTAAAGAAAAATGCTATTGGAGGACAATGGTATTCCAATTATGATGATACAGAACAGATTCCATCTGTATTTCCTTCAATTGGTTTTTGGAATATTGTAAATGGTTGTTCTGGTATTGCTGTTGCGATGGCAACATCTGTTCCACAATTTAATCTAAAAGAAGTCAATGAAGCACTTATTAAAATTATTCAGAATCCTGACATAGATTTTGATAGTATTTATTGTGCTCCCGATTTCGCCTGCGGCAGTACCATTATTAATGCTATGGCAGCGAAAGAAAGTATTAAAAATGGAACGGGAGAATCTATCCGTATTCGTGCAAAATTAGATTATATTCCAGATAAAAATGCTATTCGCGCAACAGAACTTCCATATGGCGTTTTTACAAATACTATTATTAATGAACTTGGTGAATTATGTGAAACTAATGACAATTATGGTATTGAAAAAGTAACTGATCATACCAAAAAGGAAGCAGATATTTTTATTTATTTATCTAAAAATGCTAATCCTAAAAAAATGATAGATAAACTATATAAAGATACTTCGCTTGAAAATTGGTATCCAGTAAATATGATTCTATTAGATCAAGGTCGTTTTCCTAAAGTATTTGGTTGGCGGCAAGCCTGTGATGCGTATATTGCCCACATTCGTCAATGCAAACGTAATGAAATTCAATTCGATCTAGACAAATATCTCGCTCGGCTCAACGTAATTGAAGGTCTAATTATTGCGGCCGCAAATATTGATGATGTTGTAGCCATTATTCGTTCTTCGCAAACGCCCGCGGAAGCTTCTGATAAACTAATTGTCCGCTATTCTTTTAATGAAGAACAAACCAAAGCAATCCTAGCAATGAAACTTTCTTCTCTTACTAAAATTGACGGCATCAAGTTAGATAATGAGCGAGAGGAAGTTAAGCAAAATATCTCCAATTGTCATTATTTATTAAATGATAGTACCGCTTTAGATAATGAATTAATAAAAATCCTGCGAGAAGTTGCAGATAAGTTTGGTGACGCACGACGTACCAAAATTATGAATCTTGCCGAGGAAGAAACTTCTACCGAACTAGTAGAAGAAAAACAAGTTGGTGTATTGGTGTTTAATAATAATTCTATTCGCGTTGTTCCGCAAGAAGATTTACCGGAAGCAAAGCGTGGGAGAAAAGGTGCAAAATTAAAACTACCAAAAGGAATAGAATTGGTTAATACTTTTTATACTACCAATTTAAGTTCTATTGCAGCCTTTAGCGATAAGGGTAAAATGTATAGTTTATCATTGGCAGAATTGGATTTGAATGAAGACTATTCTCTATATGATATTATTGCAGTGGAACCACAAGAAAATATTATTTTAATTGATGATGCTACCGCATTCTATGCATATAAAAATCTTATCACTGTGAGTAAACAAGGGCTAATTAAAAAAACCGCTACTAAAGAATATAATATTCGCAATAAAAAGGGCACAATTGCAGTAAAATTAGCTGATGATGACCAGTTGATAGGTGTGCATCTTAGTATGTCTGACGATGATAAAATTGCGATAGCTGCTAGTAATAACCTTTGTGTTTATTATTCATTAATAGAAGTAAATGCTACTGGTCGGGCGACAAAAGGCGTAAAAGCTATGAAGTTAGCGGAAGGTGAATATATAATCAGTTCGACACTAATCCGTGCCAATACTGAATATTGTGGTATTCTTAGTATTACTACTAGCGGGCGTGGAAAGATTTTACCAATAGATGAACTATTAGAAACTTCTCGTACTTCTAAAGGCCATACAATTATGGACACTAAAGAAGATAATTTAGCACTAATTTCCGCGATATCAACTGATAAAGAAAAAATCTTTATTAGTACTAGCAAAAACAAATGCGTACTAATTAATATAAATGAAATTCCGATTGGCGGTAGAACTACATGCGGCAACCTTCTTATTGATTGCCGCGATGATACGTCCACCATTCGTGTAATGTAAGGAGAAAATATGGATAAATCATATCGTCAATTATTCGCCATGATTGCTCGCGCTATGGAATTAAATAGTGAACGTGTCATGGAAGAAGATAAAAAAAAGAATGACGAATCGGGCTATCAAGCTGCGCAAAAAATGCGAGATGGCTATGCCCAATTGCATGATAGTTTAGAAAAAGAAGACTACATTCTTACAAAAGTAGATTGTGCTCAATTATTAGTAGGATGTACTGTAGTCAGCGCGCAACTAGAAGGAAAGATTGCTAGTGAAAAGAAAGCTTTACATGGCTATAAAGTAGATACCATGCCAAAATTACAGCAAGTATTAAATGCGCCAGAGGCAGAAGTTTCTCAAGTTATTTCCGAACTATTTTCTACTAAAAATTAAAAAGTCTAATAGTTGACTTTTTTCATTAATTATGCTATAATATATACATAAGGTTGAGAGAGAAAGACCAACCTAAGTTATTAAGAAGAGAAACAATCTCTTCCTAAAATAAATAATATTTAAAATATTTTGGAGGAACACACATTATGATTTCTGACAACACTGCACGTATTCTAGAGTTTCTAAAGAAGAATTTTGGCAAGGAATTTTCTAAGGAAGAGATCGCTGAGACCCTAAGTGTCTCCCCTCGCGCTGTGACCGGCGCCATTAGTGGTATTAATGGTTTGCTATCTCGTGGTTTCGTAACTGAGCGTACTGAGGAAGTAGAAGTCGAACCCGCAACTGAAACCCGTAAGGCTAAGATGAAGACTATTCGTTATGAGACTCTTACTGAAGCTGGTCTAGCTTATGACCCTGAAGCTGAGGAGGCTGCTCGTCAGACTCGTATTGCAGAAAAGAAGGCCGCTGAGAAGGCTGCGCGTGAAGCTGCGAAGGCCGCGGCCGCAGCTACTGCTGAGTAATTAAAAGTAGCATATGGAGGGCGACAAAAGTCGCCCTTTTGACAACTTTAGAAAACTATGATATAATATATATGTAATAAAAAAATAAGGAGAAAAATTATAATGAGTAAGCAACTAACTACACCTGCACTAAATAAAGTAAACATTATTGGCAAGCTACTTGAAACTACTTTTGCAAGCGGAAAGCTCTCCGATGGTCGCGATTACGAACGAGCAACCATGCTTATACGTGTAACACAGAACGTGGCTGGTCATGTAGAAACTAGTGAAATCCCTGTGTCTCTATTTGCGGCAAAGTATAAGAAGGATGGCAATTCCATTAATCCTGGTTATGACAATCTTCAGCAGCTAAAGAAAGCTAAGACTGCACAAAATGATGGCATTGGCGCCGCCGATACTGTAACTGTTCGTGGAGCGAATCTACGTGAAAATAATTTTGTATCACGTAATAGCGGTTCTCTAATTTCTGGTTGGCAAATTAATACAAGTTTTGTTTCTAATGGTTCTGGCGGTAAGGATGATATCGCTTCTTTCGATCTAGAAATTTTTGTTATGGATATGCACGATGAAGTAGACCGCGAAGGCGATCCTACTGGTCGTATGATTATTAAAGGCGGCCTTGTACAGTATAATGGAACACTTGATGTTCTTGATTTTATTGTAGAAGAAGCAGAAGGTGTTGACTATTTTAGCCGCACGTATTCTGTAAATGATACCATTCATGTAAAGGGACGTGTTCGAGTGACTTCCCAGGAAGTACAGACTCCCGTAACTTCTGGCGGCTGGGGTGAAGAAATTCCTGACACTACTACCCGGACAGTACGTGAACTCGTTATTACAAATGCAACCGGTGATGCCTATGATGAAGATTTTGCTTATAACGAAATGGATATTCGTAAGGCATTCCAGATTCGTAAGGCTAATATCGAGCAGATGCAGCTTGATGCCAAGAAAGCCGCAACTCCTAAGAAAGAAGAGTCTTCTAATAAGTATGATTGGCAGTAAGCCAGTCATACTTATAATGGAGGATATAAAATATGGCCAAGATTGATATTAGTCAAATTCAGCCCACTAGATTATGCAAGGATTTACGTGGTCGTTTTGTAGAAATTTTTGGTAAAGAGAAGTCAGGTAAGACCTCTACTGCGGTTTTGTGGCCAAAGCCGCTACTGTGTGCGTTAACTAGGTGATAATTATGCGAGAAGATTTTTTTACTATATTACGTAAAGGCAACACAAAAATGAGTAATATTATTTGGCAGCAAGATCAAATATCATATGTTGTCGAGCAATATAATCTTCATCATAGCACTACTGCAATTGCAAATCAATTTAATGTAAGCGCCGAAGCTATTCGGACTTTATTACGTAAGCAACATGTTCATGTTCAAACTTTAACGGAATTACAAACCATTGATTATCCAAGAAATTCTAAATTTTTTGCACAGATAGATACGCCGCAAAAAGCATATTGGCTAGGTTTCTTATATGCGGACGGCTATATTTCTTTGCGTAATGAAATACGAATTGATCTCAAGCAAGATGATGACCAGCATTTAAATAAATTTCGTACCGCGATTCAAGCTATCAATCATCAAATTGGGTATTCTGAAAAACGAGAAGGAGATAAAGTCTTTCCTCAAGCATATTTTACTATTCGTGATAAAGAAATGGCCGCAGATTTAAATCGACTTGGTTGTTATAATAATAAAAGTTCTTCTTTAGTTTTTCCTACTTATAAACAAGTACCATTAAAATATATGTCACATTTTATTCGCGGTTATTTTGATGGTGATGGTAGCATTAATTATTCCAAATCACGTTACGTGCGAAATACCGATGGAGAGTCTGCTAATCAATGGAAAATTAGTTTTGCAGGTACTCCAGAATTTCTTACAGGATTAAAAAAAGTTTTGAATAAAGACAGTCTTACATTAGAAAAAGTTACTGGTAATAATTTTACAAAATTGACCATTAGCGGTAACAATCAAGTTGCGGAATTAGGTGAGTATCTTTGGTATGAAAGCTATGATGAAATAGAATTGACTAGAAAAAAAGAAAAATATTCTCAATTTTTATCTGAGCGCCTTGGGGATGAACCCGTACTTGCGGGGTGTGAAAACGACTCTAATGTTTTTGCTAACGGTGAAACTCTAGAAATAGACAATACCGTGCCAAGTCTAGAAATAGAAAGGTGTAACGACTAGATATAATATCGTAGGGAAAAGTGCGATTCTTTTTTCCGAAGCGTCCCCACTCCTGCGGGAGAAGAGATAGTCTATTCTTTATAGCGATATAAAGTATTAAGTTGAAAAAGGTTACAATGCGTTAGTTGGTGTTTATGCCGCGGATATTGATACATGGGCAACTTTTAAAGATATTTGCCGTCAGTTAAAGAAGCCCGAAGCAAAAGAAATGTATGAAACTATAATCGTTGATACTACCGGTATTGCTTTTAGTATGTGTGAAGATTATATTAAACAGCAACATGGAGTGTCTGAAATTGGTGAAATACCTTGGGGCCGCGGTTTTAAATTACTAAGGGAAGAGTTTGAAAAAACTTTTCGTGAATTATCAAAATTAGGATACGCAATCGTTTTTATTGCTCATTCTAAAACTAAGTTGACAGATACCACAGATAAAGATGGTAATCGTTTAGAGCAAATTAGTCCTAATCTGCCTACCGCATGTGCAGAAGCAGTAAATGGTCTAGTGGATGTTATTGCTTATCTTGGTGTTGAATATGATGAAAATCGTAATGCCACTCGTTGGCTATACTTGAGAGAAACTCCTACAATTTTTGCTGGTTCTCGATATCGCGCGATTGTTCCTAAGATCCCTCTTAGTTATAGCGGCTTGGTTAAAGCAGTTTCTGATGCTATGGAAGAAGAAGCTAAAATTACTGGCACTGATTTTATTAGTGAAGCAGAATTAAATAATCAGGCTGCTGAAAAACCGGAGCAAACTTTTAGTGAAGTAATGGAAGAAGCAAAAACTTTATGGACAACATACTTAGATGCGGCTCATAATGAAGAAGAAAAAGATTTGCATTTAAATACAATGCAAGCAATTATTGCTAAAGTTTTTGGCTCTAATAATTTTAAGCTAAGTCAAGCCATTCCACAACAAAAAGAATTAGTAGAGTTATTCATTGCAGATATGCAAGATTTAATAAAGTAAGACCCTCATGGGTCTTACTTTTATATTTGACAAACTTCACTTCTTATGTTATAATAAAATAGTGAGGTGAATATTGTGAGAAAAGTATTAACTTGTCATGAATGTAAAGGAAAGTTTCCCGCGGCAGAAATTATTGTATATACTACATTTAGTGGAAAAACTAGCTACAATTATTGTCGTACTTGTTATGAAGAACGTGTATCACGAGATAAGTTTGCAGATAAAGTTGGCGAAATATTTGGACTTGCAGCCCCAGGGGGTCGTATTTGGAAAGACAGAGAAACAATTCAAGCCCAATGGGGATTCACAGATGAAGCTATTATAGAATGTTTAGATTATCTTTATAATATTGAAAAGAAGCGTAAGTTATCAGAGAGTTTAACGCTTGTAACTCCCGATGCAATGGAACGTATGCTGCGTTATAAAGAACGACATGAAATTGTAAAGAATAATGTTCAAGAACAAGTTGCCGCAAACGTGAATACACAGCAAGTTATAATTAAAGAAAACCTAAAAAATAAAAAACAAAAGATTGATATAAATCTTTTTGAGTAAGGAGAGATTTAGTTGACCTTATCAGATAAAGCCGCTTACCGCCAATTTATTGGCGGCATTATGCATAATACATTATTGTTGGTTGAATATACTGATATCAATCCACAAGATGATTTTGATAATAAGGTCGCACGTTATTGTTATATTATAATAAATAATTTGTATGTTGAAGGCGCAACTAAACTCACACCAGAAGAAGTAGACCAAGAGTTTTTAAAATTAGAAAATAGTGCGGCCACACAATACTACATAAAAAATGGTGGATTAGATTTTCTTAAAGAAAGTTATTATTCCACCGATATAGATAATTTTGATTTGTATTATAAACGAATTAAAAAGTATTCATTACTACGTCGTTTAATTAAAGAAGGCTACGATGTAAGTAATTATTATGCAGATAATAATGATTTACTCAATAATCCACTTTTAAATGAACGGCAATTACAAGCTAATTTTGATGCTGCGTCTCTAGAAGAGATACTAAATGCCGTTGAAAGTAAATACGATCAAATCCGGAGTGATTATTTAAATGGCGGAAAAAAGAAAGGCGACCCGGGAGAGGGTATTTTTGAATTAATTGAAACTTTAAAAACAACGCCTGATATGGGACCGGAATTAGAAGGTAAAATATTTAGTAGCGCATGTCGTGGTGCAAGAGAAGGCTGCATAGTTTTAAAGTAAGCAAGCACTAGCGCAGGTAAGTCAAGAACTTCTATTTTTGATGCGTGTCGCATTGCTTTTCCTATTCGATGGTCGCATCAAGCAAAAACTTTTATTAATGAGTATACACTAGATGGAGAGCAGCGGCTACCACGTACTGTGCTATTTATTGTTACAGAAATGGATAAAACCGAATTACAAAGCATTATGTTAGCGTATCTGTCTGGTGTAGACGAAGACCATATTTTACGCGGTCGATATGATTTTGGAGAAGAAGCTCGCGTACTTTATGCCGCAAATATTATCACACAATTTCATGAATATTTTATTATTGAAGAAATTAGTGACCCAAATTTAACTAATGTAGAAGCCACGGTTAAGAAATATGTAACTATGGATAATGTAAAATATATTTGGTTCGACTATATTCATACAACAGCCAGTCTAGTAGGACAATTCGCGGCAAATAATTTGCGGGAAGATGTTGTACTCATGATGATGGCAAATCAGTTAAAACAATTAGCTAAAGACTATGGTGTTTTCATTTTTACTGCCACACAAGTAAATGCAGGCGGTATGGATGATGATGGTGGTTTTAAAAATGAAATGAATATTCGTGGGTCAAAAGCCGTGGCTGATAAAGTTGATGCTGGTTTTGTTATGACAAGAGTAACAGAAAAAATGTGGAACTCTATGATTCCAAAATTAAAAACCGCAGTAAATCAACATATTATATCTTCTGATATTATAAATTTTGCAGATTTGCGTCCAACTCATGTTTTAGATATTTATAAAATGAGACGCGGGCGTTATAAAAATGTACGAATCTGGACACGTTTGCATCTAGGCACCGGTGAGCGATTAGATTTATTTATGACAACCGCCGACAATGAGTTAATTTCTACACCAATAGATACATATAACACTATGATAGAAGAACCAATTGCGGATTGGGAAAGAATAGTAGGTGAAGTTGTTGCCGCTAATTGATGAAGAACTTATTTTTCTGTCTTTAACTGCGCGGGAAATTGTTGAATCGTTAACCATAGAAGATGTTGAGCGGTTTTTACATAGCTTGGGCGTAGAAGATTTAATAGTTCAGCCGCAAAAAGGTTATATTATTTGTCCTACAATTTGTCACAACCCTATAGATGTGGAAGCTAGCATGAAATTATATTGGTATCAAGACCACCACGCTTTTCGCTGTTATACAGAATGTAGTGAATGGATGTCTATTTTTGAACTCTATCAAAGGTATATGAATCTAAATTATCATCCAATCACTATTCAAGAAGCCGAAGATTATGTGCGTACTTTTTTGACTACGGCAACAACCCTAGATACGCCGCAATTCTCATCTTTTGAAAAAACTAAAGCAAAATATGAATATGATAAAAATATCCCAGATTATAATATTCTTCCAGATACTATATTAGATTGCTTTACTCATTATTACCATCCCACTTGGTTACGAGATGGAATTAGTAAGGCAGCAATGGATAAATTCAATATTCGTTTTTCCATTGCGCAAAATAAAATTGTAATTCCACATTATAATAGCGAAGGTAAACTCATAGGTATCCGCGGCAGGGCATTAGATGAAGAGGAAGTTGCGGCAGGCCGCAAATACATGCCAATCATTTTAGGCGACCATTTATATAATCATGAATTAGGCTTAAATTTATACGGTTTATATGAGCATAAAACTAATATAAAACAAGCCCGTATTGCTGTAGTGGCTGAAGCGGAAAAATCAGTTCTATTAGATGAAACTTTTTATCCCAATGAAGGTATTTGTGTCGCAACTTGCGGCCATAGTTTAAACAAATATCAAATTAAATTGCTCTTAGATTTAGGAGTACAAGAGATTATAATTGCTTGGGACAAGGAATATGATGATTGGCATTCTAAAGAAGCATATGATTGGAAACAAACGGCGATTTTAAAACAATGCAATCCTTATAAAAATCTAGTAGAATTTTCATATATATGGGATTATGATAATAAATTAAATAAAAAAGATTCTCCTTATGATAGAGGTAAAGAAACATTTGAATATTTATATAAAACAAGAGTAAAAGTAAAGTGAGGGACCGACAATGGATTATAAGCTAAGAGGAGATTTTAGCAAAGATGAAAATTGTATAATTGATATTTTAAAAAATAGAAATGTACCAAATGTAGAAGCATTTTTACATCCAAATAAACAATACGAAAATGATCCATATTTACTTGACAATATTGATGCCGCCGCGGACTTGCTATTAAAACATTTGCGGGCGGACCACACAATCGCAATTTTGGTGGATGCCGATTGTGATGGGTTTACTTCTGCCGCCATTCTTTGGAATTACATCAAACAGATTTTCCCGCAAGCCGATCTACATTATCTCCTACACAATGGCAAACAACATGGACTAGAAGATCAAATTGAAATGCTCGAAAATGAACAATTTTGCGACCTACTAGTCGCACCAGATGCAGCAAGTTACGATGTAAAATATTTCTGGCGGTTAAATGCAATTAAAATTGACGTTATTGCTCTCGATCATCACACTCAAGAGTTTTTAGATGATGGTACACCAATTGTTAATGATTGTCCTTCCGCCATTGTAGTAAATAATCAACTATCTGCAAATTATCCAAATAAAGATTTTTGTGGTGCTGGAATCACTTATCAATTCTGTAAAGTGTTGGATGATAAATTAGGCATTGAATTAGCACAAAATTTTATTGATCTAGCCGCAGTTGGGAATATCGGTGATGTTATGTTTCAAGGAGACCCTGAAACTCGTTATATTATTGTAGAAGGTTTACAACATATTCAAAATCAAGGGATTCGTGCCTTGCTAGAAGCACAGTCATATTCACTAAAAGAAAAAGCCACACCGCCTTTCACTGGATTGACTCCAATTGATGTAGCGTTTTATATTTGTCCCTTAATTAATGCAGTGGTGCGTGTTGGTACTCAGGCAGAAAAAGAAGTTCTATTTACCGCACTAATTAATCCTCAAAAGGAATTTCCTAGTACAAAGCGTGGTGCCCAGCCTGGAGATACAGAAACGGCAGTAGAACAAGCTGCCCGTATTACTAAAAATATTAAAGCTAGACAAGATAGAGCTAAAGAAAAAGCATTAGATATAATTGATTTTAAAATTCAAAAAGAAGGTTTAGATCAAAATAATATTATTTTTGTAGAAATTACCCCCGAAGATAATATTCCTAATGAGCTTACTGGTTTAATTGCCCAAAATGTAGTATCAAAATATGGTAAACCTTGCTTATTAGGTAGAAAAAATTATCAAAATGAAATTCAAGGCAGTATCCGTAATGACGGGAACTTTAAAGGTTTGCCCAGTTTTAAAACTTTCCTTGAACAAAGTGGTTTAATGACTTTTACCGCGGGTTAATAACATGGCCCTTAACACCTTTTCCGGCTATCACCGGGGTCACTTTGTGGCTAACGAGAAACGCTAAACATCAGTAGATGCATGCCGACCTCGTGGGAAATATTGCTTTATTATTTATATTAAAATAAGGAGGTGAAATAACTAGTGCAAAAAGCTATCTATAAAATTACAAATAAAATAAATAATAAAATTTATATTGGTCAAACAAATAATCCAGAGCGTCGTTTTTCTGAACATATCACTGGCAGTGATCAAAGTTGTAGTCTCATTCATCGTGCCATTGTGAAATACGGCAGTAAAAATTTTACTTTTGAAATTCTTGGATGGTTTGAGAATTGGCAAGAACAAGAACGCTATTATATTAATTTTTATAGGACTTTAGCTCCGTATGGATACAATATTCATGAGGGAGGTAATGAACCTCCGCATTATTCCGGTGAACAAAATAGCAACGCAAAAATTACTCAAGCCACTGCGTACAAAGTTCAAGAACAGGCTTTGAATTGGAATATTCCAAGAAAGCAAATTGTAAAAGATAATAAAATTACTTTTGATATTTTTCGTCATATTAATGAAGGTACCGCATGGCGACGCGATGATTTAAATTATCCTTTACGTCCTGATGAAACCTATTTAAATAATTTAAAAGTAGAAAAAATTATTAAATTATTAAAAACAACTACTTTATCCCATAGGGATATTGCTAAACAAGTAGGTTGGAGTAAAAGTGCGGTTACAATGATTAATATTGGAGCTAATCATCGCCAAGAAAATGAAACTTATCCTATTAGAAAATAATAAAGCAATAAAACCTGTAACGACTAGTTGCATTAAGCAACGTAAGATTGCTATTGATACGCAATTTGAAATGGGTGTTTCCTTTAAAGGATAAAAAATAGTCTATACAACTAGAAATAGTTGAGTCATATGCATTTAAATGCTGCCGGTTTTGGAATTAAATCGACGCAGGTAGAAGATTTAATTAAATATGCGAATGAAAAATTAAACACACAAGATTTTATTAATTGTTATCTCGTTGATTATATTCTTTCTGCAAAAAATTCTTCCACCAACACCGTACTCTATACATTAGCTTCACATCCAGATTGCTATGGTAATGGAGTAGACGAGCCACGCATTATTATTAAAAACATTCCTTTAAATGATATTTTAGTGATGGGTAATAATAAAGACTGTATGAAGATTTCTTGCAATAGTATTGATTATGTGCGGTTTAAGGATATAGATTTTATTCAAGAAGTCATGGGCAATCGTATGCAAACTTTAACAGTATATGGGCGCGCAAATTTGAATCATTATATGAATAAAACTTCTATACAATTATTTATTGATGATTATGAGTTGGTAGAAGATATGTCTAGATTTGACTTTTAAAAAGAAATATGGTATACTAATAATAGAATGAAAGGGAGGGGTGAAAGTGGATTTAAAACAAATAGAACGATTAGAAACTCATGCTCATAGCTTTTTTAGTAATATTCGTTTGCTTGATTCTATTAATCGTCCAAAAGATTTAATTACTACCGCGGCACAACTTGGGCTGCAAGGTATTTGTCTTACCGATCATGAATGTTTGTGCGGTGCCGTTGAATGGTTAAAACTGGAACAAGAATTGAAACAGAAAGAAATCATCCCTCAAAACTTCAAATGTTGTCTTGGCAATGAAATATATCTAGTAGATGAACGTAAACCAAAACAGGATTATTATCATTTTATTTTAATTGCTAAAGACACAATCGGTTTTAGACAATTATGTGAATTATCTTCTAAAAGTTGGTATAATTCTTATCATGATAGAGGTATGGAACGTGTTCCAACTTTAAAAAAAGAATTGAAAGAACTAATCAATAAAAATCCTGGACATTTAATTGCAACCAGTGCTTGTATTGGTGGTGAAGTCGGCAAAACATTATTACGTTTAAAAAATGCAGAAAAAAATAATGAACAGGAAAAGATTAGTTTAGAAAGAGAACAATTAAATAATTTTCTGCTTTTTTGTCAAGATATTTTTGGTTCTGATTTTTATTTAGAAGTGGCGCCAAGTACAACCAAGGATCAAATTTATGTAAATAAACGCTTAATAGGAATTGCACGCGCTTTTGGCATAAAGATGATTTATGGTACAGATGCGCATTATCTTTTAAAGAAAGATCGTTTTATTCATAAAGCATATTTAAATTCTAAAGAAGGCGAAAGAGAGATTGATGAGTATTATTCATTTGCACATTTAATGGATAATAATGAAGCTTATGAATATTTAAGTCAATCTGACTATAATGAGAATTTTTTTATTGAACTCTGTAATAATTCAATGGAAATTTATAATAAAATTACAACTTATGATATTTTTCATAATCCTATTATTCCAGAAGTGTCAGTAAAAGATTATCCGAAAAAAGAAAAGCATTTTCTTAAATATCCCACTTTGGTAGAATTATTTAATTCTAATAATATTCAAGAAAGATATTGGATTAATCAATGTTGGGATAAAATGTGTGAACTAGGATGGGATAAAAAAGAAAATTATGTACAACGCCTAGAAGTTGAAGCAGATATTATTAAAACTATTGGTCAAAAATTAAACAATTGTATTTTTGAATATTTTAATACGTTTCAACATTTTATTGATTTATTTTGGGAATGCGGCAGTATCGTCGGCCCAGGGCGCGGAAGCAGTGTTTGTTATCTATCTAATAAATTATTAGGTATTACTCAATTAAATCCAATCGAGTGGAACTTGGCGGAATGGCGTTTTTTGAATAAAGAAAGGACTGAATTACCAGATATTGATGTAGACTTGGCACCTTCTAAACGACCTTTAATTCTAAAAAAAATTCGTGATGAGCGTGGAGAAATGCGAGTTCTACAAGTGGCAACTTTTGGCACAGAAGGAACAAAAAGTGCAATTTTAACTGCTTGTCGAGGCTACCGCAGTGAAGAATACCCAGAAGGAATTGATAATGATACGGCACAATATATTGCCAGTTTAGTACCACAAGAACGCGGTTTTTTGTGGAGTTTAGATGACTGTTTATATGGTGATGAAGAAAAAGGACGTCAACCAATACAAGCATTTATAGAAGAATTAAATAAATATCCAGGTTTAATTGAAATTATTTATGGTATTGATGGTTTAGTAAATAAACGCAGTCAGCATGCATCAGGCGTTATTTTATATAATAATGATCCGTGGCTAACTAATGCTATAATGAAAAGTCCGAATGGTGATTTAACAACACAATTCGATCTTCATAATAGTGAAGCTGTAGGCGATACAAAATTCGATTTTTTGGTAACTGAGATTTGTGATAAAATTAATAATGCAATCGCTCTTTTACAAAAAAATGGATATTTTAAAGATTGTACGTCTTCTCGGCAAATTTATAATAAGTATTTTCATCCCGATGTTTTAAATTGGAAGGATGAAAAAATTTGGGATACATTAGCAACAGGGCATGTAGTAGATTTGTTTCAATTTGATTCACCAGTGGGAGGCCAGGCAATTCAATCCATTCAACCACGTAATCCATTACAATTAATGATGGCAAATGCATTAACTCGATTAACCGGTGAGAAAGGCGAAGAACGACCAATTGAAAAATATGTCCGTTTTAAAAACAATATTCAATTATGGTATCAAGAATGTAAACAATGGAATTTAACGGATGACGAAATAAAAATTCTAGAACCATATTATCTTCCAGTCAGCGGCGTCCCTACTACCCAAGAAAAATTGATGCTTTTGTGTATGGATCAAAATTTAGCACATTTTACGCTTGCGGAAGCCAATATGGCAAGAAAGATTTGTGCAAAAAAGCAATTGAATAAAATCCCTGAATTAAAAGAAAAATTCATTGCTCAATGCCCCCGTAAAGAAATCGGACAATATGTATGGTGGAGTGCCATCGAACCACAAATGTCATACGCTTTTGCGGAACCACATGCCATTGCTTATAGTTTTATAGCTATTCAGATTTTAGCTCTAACAACTTACTATCCTATAATTTATTGGAATTGTGCTTGCTTAATTACTAACAGCGGTGGCGATGAATATCAAGATACAGATACAGAACCGATAGTTGATGAAAATAATGATGATGATTTAGAAGAGGAAGACGAAGATGAAGATGATGAAGAGGTAATCTTAAAAAAGAAAAAAAATAAAAATACAAATTATGGGAAAATTGCCACAGCAATTGGTAACTTTCAAAATTATGGCATAAAAATTTTACCACCAGATATTAATACATCAAGTTTTAGTTTTACTCCTAATGAGCAAACTAATAGCATCACCTATGGACTTCGTGGCATCACCCGTGTATCTACTGAAGTTATCCATGCTATTATTGACAATCGTCCATATAAATCATTAAAAGATTTTATGGCGCGCGTTAAATTAACTAAGCCGCAGTTAGTCAATCTAATTAAATCAGGAGCATTCGATGAAATTGAGCAGCGACCTCGTGAAGACATTATGCATGATTACTTAGAAATAATTGCTGATAAAAAACAAACTGTTAATCTACGTAATATGCAAATGCTAATTGAGAAAGAATTAATTCCTGATGAAATGAAGTTTTACGCTCAATTATTTTTATTCAATAAATATCTTAAAACGTGTAAGTCTGGTATTTATTATAATTTAAATGAAAGTGCTTTTAACTTTATTGCAAAACATTTTGATGCTAATTTGACTATAAATGGCAATCAAATTAGTCAAGATACTTGGGACAAACTTTACAAGAAAAATATGGAACCTATGCGTCTTTATTTAAAAGAGCATTGTGATGAAATGCTAGCGGCTTTAAATAAAACTTTATATGAAGAAGTTGCAGAAAAATATGGTACTGGTAACATTAGTAAATGGGAAATGGAAAGTCTCAGTTTCTATTATCATGCACATGAACTTGCGGCCGCCAGTAGTCATTATGATAACTTTTTTGAATTACCTGAAGAGCCAGAAATAGAATGTGTATTCCCAGGAAAAACCAGCGACAAGGAAATTACTTTGTTCAAACTTCATTATATTATCGGCGCGGTAATTGATAAAAATAAGTTAAAAAACACTATATCATTACTTACGCCAGATGGAGTAGTACAAGTTAAAATCTACAAAAATCAATATGCTCTTTTTGATAAACGTATTTCAGAAGTAGATGCAGATGGCAAAAAGAAAGTCATTGAAGAAAGTTGGTTTAAAAAGGGCACACTTCTCATGATACAAGGTATTCGCCGTGATTCTAATTTTATTCCAAAGAAATACAAAAAATCTCCTTATCCAGTTATTTCCAAAATCATAAATATGGATGATAATGGAGTGTTAGAATTACAAGAAGAACGCATGGAGGTGGGTATGTGATAGGTTTAGTAGATTTTAGTTTACAACAATCAACTTCTACCTCTATGTTGGTGCCTAATCTTGAAATCATGAAATTAGCCACCTATTACCGCACGGAAGAAAAACAATATTGCCGGTTAATTGGATTAGATGAAACAGAATTAGAAGGTTATGATAAAATATTTTTCTTTAGTGAACACCATTCACAAAATGTGCCGCCAGCTTTTTTATCGAGTAAAAATGTGGTATTTGGCGGTACAGCCTTTACTAGAAAAACATATATTCCTTTTGAAAATCCGCTTATTGATTTTACTTTGCCTCGGCCCGCCATCTATAAAGAATTTCTGCAAGAAAAATATAATGACGGTATTAAAGCGAAAGTAATTGAACATGTGATGGATGATACCTATTATCGTATATATGCGGGTAATGAATTATTACCGTTACCTCCAATTCAAACTCGTCAACGAGTTATTGTATATGATAGAGATATTTTTTATCCAGATTGGCAACAAATTATCGAACGTATATTGCGGCGGAATCCTTCTAAAATTATTTGTATTCATCCTATTATTTGTAAAACATTAACTCAATACTTTACTCTGCGATCTTATGATAAAATTTCACGAAAAAATGATGTAATTCTTGATATAAAAGTACCCGCAAATGAAATTTATTATTTATTTAAAGAGTATCAAAACCAATTTTTAGCAGATATTGTAAATAACTCTACGGTATATTTATCTCTGCAAGGTTTTTGCCCATCACGGGCGCAATATAGTCAAGAATTATTTTATAAAATGCATTTATTGTACTCCTTTTGGAGCCGCAATATTCCAATTAAATTATATTATATCGCACCTGATATTGGCATGCATAATCCTTATGAGCATTTATTTCAATTGATTTGCACTTGGGCTACTAATGTTATGGTAGCTTCAGATACTGCAAAGAACAAGTCTTTATTGGATCGTATTATAGCAAATAAAGGTCAAAAAATTGAAAATAAAGAATATGAAGATTTAAAACGCTATTGCCCTCATATTGAGCAATTAACCAAATATAATTATCAACAAATTATTACAGGAGGTATATGGCGATTATGAATATGACAGAAATTATTACGAAACATCAGCAGTTAGAAAAGCGGCTAATGCAAGCGCTTGCTACGATGGAACGAAAAGATACAATTAAAGAATTGCGGCTGCAATTAATGGATTTACAAGCACAGTGTCCGCACACTAGTGAAGAATATAATTTTGCTTGGGTAGATGATACTTGTCCTTATTGTGGCAAGCAAAATGCAAGATAAGGGTGATTAATATGGATATTATTAAACGTACTGGAGAACACGCAGTATTTGATAAAGAAAAAATTATCAATGCAATTACAAAAGCACACCAAGAAGCTCATATGACGGAAGAAAAGCCGTATTATGCAGCCGCGATTGCAAATGAAATTGAGCAACTAGTGATGCAAAATACTGAAGAAAATCTATTTACTGTTGAAGATATTCAAGAATTAGTTGAAGATTTTTTGACCCGATATGATAAGCTTGTTGCTAAAGTGTATATCCGTTATAGGTACAAGCACGGCGTAATGCGCGCATGTTCAAATGAATTTATTCGTGCAATTAGCGAAAAACTAATGGCAAAAGACGTGCAAAATTCTAATGCCAATGTTGATGAATTTTCATTTGGTGGTCGCGTAGGAGAAGCTTCTAATGAAATGACAAAACAATATGCATTAGATTTTTGTATGTCAGAGATGGCTCGAAATAATCACTTGAATAATGAGATTTACATTCATGATTTGAGTGCGTATGCAGTTGGTATGCACAATTGTTTGTCTATTCCTTTTGATAAATTACTCGCAGAAGGATTCAATACTCGTCAGACCGATGTACGGCCAGCTAATTCAATCAATACTGCCTTTCAACTTGTAGCTGTTATTTTTCAACTTCAATCATTGCAACAATTTGGGGGCTGTTCAGCCACGCATTTGGACTGGACGATGGTGCCGTATGTTAGGAAGAGTTTTGCTAAACATTTTAAAGATGGTATTAAATATTGCTGCCCTAACAGTCGCTATGATTTAAGTACTTTACCGCGAGAACTAGCGTTTGACGATCCTGAAGCAAACGAGCCCTTCAATAAACCGGCTTATGATTATGCTATGGATATGACACAACGAGAATTAGATCAAGCTTGTGAAGGATTAATGCATAATCTAAATACACTACAAAGTCGGTCAGGGAATTAACAATTGGTTCCCCTATAAAGAAATTTATAGTAAAAAATTGGGCAAAATCGGTGAATCCTAAAAATTTCCAGAAATTCAAGGCAATACCGAGCTAACTAATTAAATTACGAAAGGTTAATTAGTAGTGTAACGCATAGGCGGTGAATAAATATAATCCGCCCACGAGTGTCCACCCCTAACGTAAAGACGAGGGAGAAAATATATGCTAAACTGGGCTGTATTGACCAGCCGATGAAAATGAGAGAAATCTCCAGAGCGTAAGATAAAAAACTTACGGATAATAACTAGGGCAATTGCCTTTTACTTCAATCAACTACGGTACCTGTACTCTTCCCGAAGGTCGTATGGTAACAAAAGCATTGCTAGAAGGCTCCATTAAAGGTGTCGGCAAATTCCACAAAACTCCTATTTTTCCTTGCGGCATTTTTCAGCTTGGGAAAGGCATTAATCGTAAACCCGGCGACCCAAATTATGATTTATTCCAACTTGCATTAAAGTCAACTGCACAACGTATTTATCCTAATTATGCTAACATAGATTGGTCTGGTAATGCGGGTTATGACCCAAATGACCCAAAAACATTTTTTAGCACAATGGGATGCCGCACAGCAAATGGTGCAGACATAAACGCAGAACCTGGAACTAATCCTCAAACTAAGGATGGCCGCGGCAATATTTGTCCTGTTACCATTATTATGCCAACTATCGCTATGGAAGCTAAAGAACAAACTACAACTAATATAATGATGGATTATGGCGAGGATGACAGAGTAGAAAGCTTTATGAAACTCTTAGATAAAAAAATCCATGAAGCTAAAGACATGCTTCTTGAGCGTTTTGAATGGATTTGCAGCCAGAGCTCGGCATCTGCTAAATTTATGTATGAAAATGGCACAATGCTAGGTTATAAACCAGAAGAAGGCATCCGATCGGCTCTAAAGCATGGTACAATTGTAATCGGTCAACTGGGGCTAGCAGAAACACTTCAAATCTTAATTGGTTGTGACCATACTACTGAAAAGGGTATGAAATTAGCTAAGCGAATTGAACAACTATTTAAAACACGTTGTGCGGAATTTAAGCAAGAATATAAACTTAATTTTGGTGTATACTACAGTCCCGCAGAAAGTCTCTGCTACACCGCAATGAAAAAATTCCAAGCAAAATATGGAAAAATACCAAATGTGTCTGATCGTGAATATTTTACTAATAGTATGCACGTACCAGTTTGGAAAGAAGTTTCTCCATTTGAAAAAATTGATATTGAGTCTCAATTAACTGGTTATTCTAGTGCCGGATGTATTACATATGTTGAGTTGCCTAGTGGCGTGAAAAATAATATTCAAGCATTAGAAGAACTAGTAAATTATGCTATGGACAAAGATATACCGTATTTTGCAATTAATATTCCCATTGATACTTGTGAAGATTGTGGATACCAAGATGAAATAAATAATACTTGTCCGCAATGTGGCAGTAAAAATATTCAACGCTTACGGCGCGTAACTGGCTACTTAACAGGAAATTACAAAACCGCTTTCAATTTAGGAAAACAAGCAGAAACTGAAGATCGTGTAGCCCACGCACATTGAGGTGATAGGAATGACACATGTAGCAGGAATCTATTATAATGATACCGCGGCCGCACCTGGTTGGAGTGTATCAGTATATGTCTCAGGTTGTCACTTCCATTGCCCCGGATGCCACAATCCAGAAGCACAGGACTTTAACTATGGTGAAGAATTTACTGCCGAAACTTTCAACAAAATTCGTGATGCATTATATGCAAACGGCGTGAAGCGTTCCTTATGTATTCTTGGCGGCGAACCTCTTGCGCCAGAAAATCGTCTTCTAGTAAGTCGTCTAATTAGTTTTTGCCGCCAAGCCTATCCTTGGCTACAAACTTATGTATGGACAGGTTACACCATGGAAGAAATTGAAGCTAACCGGTTAACTGACCGCAGCATACACGCTATTCATTTAAATGCTGACTATATTATTGATGGCCGATTTGAGCAAGATAAACGTGATATCACGCTTAAAATGCGCGGTTCTAGCAATCAACGCATTTGGCACAATAATAAAGCATTGGCTACTTGGGAACTGGTTGAATAACCAGTTCCCTTTTTTCTTTTTCTATCGTTTGACTTTTTTCATAAACTATGGTATAATAAATTATAAATGAAAGGAGGAATAGTATGAAGTAATATGGTATATGGTTGTTTAGGTATTTGTATTCTTATTATTATTGGCTTAATTATTGCGTTAAATAAAAAGCAAAAATTAGATAAAAGTCTTCGGAAAAAATTAGATAAAGAAATTGATGAACGAGCCCATCAATTAACAAAATTAAATGTTAATTATCAAGCGGTAGAACGCAACTTAAAAGCATTAACGACACAATATGAAGAACTTTCGCAATCACGTATCAAGGAAATTGATGATAATTGCGCTCGTTATGAGCAAGCTAAAATGAGTGAATTGCGGCAAAAATGGTCGCAGGCCGAGAAAGAACAATTGGCTGCAATTGATAGAGAAAAAGAGCAAACGGAATTGGCCATTGAGACAGCACAAACAACGATTGCGCGTATTCAATATGAAATTGATGAAAAACAAAAAGAATATGAATCTCTGCTCGCACCAATCCAGCAGTTGGAGAAAGAAAAGAGTCAACGTCTTTTCTATACAATTCAAACGCCAGAAGAATACCAACCTGATATTGAATTCTTATTGACTACTGTTGCGGCGAAAGTAAATCATCCTGATATTATTAGTAAATTAGTATGGCAAGAATACGTGAAACCTTATTTAGATGATACTTGTAAACGTGTAGGAATTGAAGCAAATCCGGGCATTTATAAATTAACTTGTTTGTTAGATGAAAAATGCTATATTGGTAAAAGTACCAATGTGAAAAAGCGGATACAAGACCACTTCAAAAGTACAGTTGGCATTGAATCAATTGCGGACCAAGCAGTCCATCATGCT
>Ga0247609_10001522_pt1 | contig 27257 bp, 27 predicted proteins | sample 172DNAGHGlowgp2_FD_193487 | JGI IMG/M metagenome (GOLD analysis project Ga0247609, IMG submission 193487) | Sheep rumen microbial communities from Palmerston North, Manawatu-Wanganui, New Zealand - 1728 DNA GHGlow gp2 | ecosystem: Host-associated > Mammals > Digestive system > Stomach > Rumen ...
CTTTTATTGTGGGTACGGTGAGGAATAAACATGAGAATAAGAAAAGATTGCTTGCATTATCACGAAGAACCTTATATGGGTGCGAAAGTAGATTGTTGTCTTGCCGAGACTGCGTTCGGTATGTGTCCTTGCACGCCTGATTGCGAAAACTATATTCCTAAAGACTCTTCTGTGAGAATTGTCAGGTGTAAAGATTGTATTCATCGTGATCCAGAAGACAAGAAGCGTGATTGCGGACACGGCATTGTTTGGCAGTTGCCACGAGATGATAACTGGTTTTGCGCAGACGGAGAGAGAATGAAGAGATGAGTACAAACCCGACAGTACAAGACTTCAAGTGGATTAAAGGCAAGAATGATTTGGAATATATTAAGCTACTTGAAGATTGCCAAAGAAGAGATTCCTACATTATTAATAAAGCTGTCGCCAAAGTAAAGCAACTCTCTAACCCATCTCACGTCCACGGTCACACATACGTTCAAGGTTATCTTCAAGCACTTCAAGATGTGAAAGATGTTATTACATATATAGACCCTGATATGCGTATACACAAACGCAAGAGAACAGTTTTGGAATATACGAAGATCCTTGATTTAATGATTAAGGGAAGAACGGTTTTGAGAGAAATGCCGTGGGTGTTTATCAGATGTAATTCATACGGTGATTATGAGTTCTTTGACGAGAGTAAGAAAGAGGTAGTAGATGTTTAAGAAGATTATTGCAATAATATTATTAGTCGTTTGCCTTGCAGGATGTGGCATTTATGGTAGTAAAGCCAATAAAGGGAATAAAGATGAATATTCTCCAATCGGCTATCCGAATGTAACTGAATACGGGACTGGCAACTATCATTATGTGGTTGATAACAATACAGGAGTTGTATATTTGCGTGAGCGTGATGGATACCATGCTGCTCTATCCGTAATGCTTGACGAGAACGGTAATGTCATCACTGTTGATAAATTAAGAGAAAGGAACAAATGATATGAGTGAAAAAATGACACTTAGCGATATTGCCGATATGGATGATTATCTCGAAAACAGGTGCTATTGCCCGTATGAAATTTATGATATGTCAGGATTCTTTTTCCAGATATTTAAGCCTGAAACAGAATGTAAACACTTGATTGCTGGCGAAAGAGGCGCTATACATGGCGTGTTTGTAATTGCCAAAACTAACCCTGACGCTTTAGAACAAATCATCTACATCGAGATAACGGGAAACAATGTTGATAGTTGCATAAGATTTGATGCCACGGAAAACAACATTGACCAAGTTTTAAAGTTCATGAATGGCAAAATTGACAAAATGGCATTAGATGAATTTGAAAAAGGTGCAACCGCAAAATCATTAGAAGAAATTTTTGAAGTTGCAGACGCGATTATGGTATGAAGATTCAGTAAATGAGATTCTTGCAATAGAGATAGAATGAAATATGATTAATCTTTTAGACGAATATAAAAAGAAACATCCTCGCAATGGGAAAATAGAAGGTGTTCAGAGTTTATATAACAAAGAGACTTATGTTCCTCAATGTGATGAGGCGGTCGATGATTCTGTTGGAAGGTGGATAGAAACTCCCTCTTTTGTGCGTGAAAGTTTGGGGGTTAAATCTGAAAATGAGCGTTCGGAGTGTCACCAAAGGTAGCTAAAATCCAGTATCCAATCGCTCCTTTCAGTTGTATAATCTTGATTACCAAGTAACCAAAAGTAATCAAAGAATTTTGCTGAGTACCGCAAAGGTTGTGGGTTTTCTAAACTTTACTAAGAGTTCGATTCTCGTTGCCAGCTTTACTCTTTTAGCCTGAGAGCCTTTAGTTATGCGGATCCTGTGAAATTCTGATTGCTTCGATTAGCTAAAGGTAATCAAAAAGGTAATCATGCCATATGGAATTCAGGAATAGAGTCCATGATAGATACTTTTCTGTCATGGCTTTTCCTGTTCCGGTGGTAATTACTTTCAGAAGTTTTAATGTCTGCGTGCCCCATCTGGTCTTTAACCATTCGTCTGTCAATATTTGCGTCAAGAAGAATTGTGTCGTAGGTCGCCCTGATTTTGTGGGGCGATTTTTTGTATGCACCAACTTGCTTGCATACATAGTATTCACGTTTCCTTATCTTATAAGTCTGGATCCTGTCGTCATTATCATCTTCAAAGACATACTCCCGATTCTCTGAATTGTAAAATAAGTCACGAATCAGCCAGCGATAACTTGACGGGATGACTATTTCTCTCATGCCTGATTTTGTTTTCGGGTAATCCTTGACAGCGTAGTAAGTTTTTCCTTCCTCTGAATATCTTGTTTCGGTACGCCTTATCCTGACCGTGTTCTTGAACGGGTCTAAGTCTTCGTGCTTCAACGCAGCAACTTCACCTATCCGCATTCCACTGACAAACAGTAGAAGGATAGCAGAGTTTATAATGTCGATATTCTCTGTGAGATAGGAAATCATTGCAGACGTTTCTGGTTCATCGAAGACTTGTTCGTAGTCTTCTTTGTGTGTTTTGGCAAATTCGTTCTCTGATACGTCAAGGTCTGCAAACATCAACTCAGGGCTAAAAGTAATCAGTTTCTTTCTTTTCGCCCTTTTCAGAAATCCCCTTGTGATTGTCTTCAAACTTGCGAATGCTTTAGACGAAAGATTATGTTCAGGAATCTGTCTTTCAAGGAATTCAACGAAGTCTTCCTGCGTGACATCCTTGATTCTTTTCTGCCCGAACGTTTTGTAGTGACGATTAAAAACCTGTTTCATTCTTGTATGCGAAGATTTCTCTATCTTCTTTAAGTCAAGTCTATAGTCGTTCCATTCGTCAAACACTTCCTTAATTGTCGGGTTCTCAATCAATTCAGACTGATAGCCAACAACAACATCCTCAATCTCTTTTTGTGTGTTGCGTTTTTTAAGAATTCTACCTTTCTCTTTGTCTGGCAGATATACATACCATTTACCATTCTTTCCTTGCCAATAGTCATATGGATGTTTATCTAATAACTCTTTTCTCTTATTCATTTCGTACATTGATTGGATACTGGATACGTCTATTATCCCATGCTCAACCAAATAATTCAATTCGTAATTCATCTGTTATCACCCTAATTTGACCGTAAAAAAATAGGACTGAGATTTCTCTCAGTCCTAAATCGTTTTGCAAAACACGAAATAATTGATTACACTTCAACTTCGTGTTTATAACATTCTCTCTTAATCTGAATACCATCTATAGTCTCCAACAGCGCAACGTGCGTGGGATACACCGATGTTGCGGCGGCTGCACAAAACAGATGATACTGCCTTTCAGCTTCATACCTGTCCTCATGGTATTTTGTTGTCTGAGGTTGAGCGACACCGTTAGCGTCTACATACCACGAAGATGTTTTAAAATTTGTCATTGTTTTCTCCTTACACATCTACGCCTTTTTGGAATAATCCTGTTCCATCATTAGCATAGAATCTTTTGCTTACTGTGTCATATACTCCAATCTCGCCATCGGCTATCCGATAACACGGAACAAAATTTGCAGAAAGTGTCTTGCCGTTATAAATCTGTAAGTAATACAATCTCATACGAGATGCGATCCAGAACGGGTTTCCATCTTTATTTGCACAGAATATGCCAAGCCCCGAAGGTGTATTTATCAACCCTGTGTATTCCGGCGACTGGCTATAATTGCCAATATTCAAAGATAATGCGCTCATCGAACAATCATACATCACATTTGATGAAACAGTGATACCACCGCGATACCGACTATTTAAGACAGCGCCATAGAATTTATTCCCGTAGAAGTCGGCATATAAACCATATTCTGTCCCATCGCCAAGCCAACCAAATACACAGTTTTCTCCTTTTGGGATACTGTCAATAAATGACATTTTCCATTTAGCTGTAACTATACCGCTTGAAAGATAATCGGTGATGATATATGCGTCCTCGTTACCACTTTCTATATATTCAACTTCTTGATATTCATTTGGTATCTCGCCGTGACTACTATCACCGAAAATAATTCTTCTTCTAATCTCAATCATACCCATGATGTGAAAACTCCATAAATTCCGTTTAGTATATTGATCTCGTAAGTCCTGTTTTCAAGCACAGTAAAGTTTTTTGGCATCCTTACAGAATTTGGCATTGTAAGCAAAGTTGGCGTTGTCCCAGAAGTAAATATGACATCACACACACCATCAGAACATGGCGTAAAATCAAGTGAGATGATTTCCCCACAAACATAAACGGTATTATGAACCGCATTGATTTTTGGATTCATTCCAGATATGGCAACGGTGACTATTTTCCCACTACCTTCATTAATCCAATCTGTTACTGTTTGTTCGGCAAGAGTTGAATATGATTGCGCGTTTTCAGCATATGTTTCCGCATTATTAGCAGAAGTTCTTGCATTATTGGCGTATGTATTTACATCACTTATTTTTCTGTCTATTCCAGAACTTACACTTTCTATTTCAATCCTAAAATCTTCTATAAGGGTTTCCGCTTCTTGTTTGCTTTGTTCTGCTGCATTACTGTATGTTTCTGCTAAATCAGCTTTATCTGATGCCGATTCAGCGTATCCACTTGCGCTTTCGGCATGATTACTTGCAATAGCTACTTTGTTATTGATTACAGATTTTGCATCTTCTATTTCAACTTTTAACTCATCCGAGATGGTTGCGGTTTGTTGTTTGATTTGCGTGGTATTGTTTTTGTATGTTTCTGCCAAATCAGCGTAATTCGATGCTGTGTCTGCATAACCGCTTGCGCTTTCGGCATACTGTCTGGCAAGTTCGGCGTTTGAAACAGATTGTTCAACATTATCATTCGTTGTCATAACATTCTGTTCTGTGGTAGCAAGATTATCACTGACCTGTTCAGCCATGTCGGTGACACGGGCAGCTGCTTCTTGCAGAGTTGCGATTGCTTCTGTGGCAATATCACGCTGAACCTCTGTGAGTTCCATTTCTGTCAGTTCAGGGCGAGGCTCAATCGGGATCTTTACGACATACTTTGTCCTGCCATCCGTAGAAGCATCGTGTATGAGTATATAACAGTAGACAGGTTCTCCACTCAAAAAGTATTCGTCAGGAATAAGAACTTTACCATTCTGTCCCGATACAGATTTTGCTTCGCCTGTCGGGGAGTTAGAGAAGTACGCTTGAAATACTTCTGGTAATTCAATATTAGAGAATGCAATCTCTTGCCCGTAAGAATATTGTTCCCTCGCTTTCGCTGTGGCATATTGATTCGAGCCAAACGAGATATTTATGATGTGTTTGTCCATTGCATTTCCCCATTAAATATGTCATGCAATTTATTATTGCGTTATTACGTAAAATAATAGGGTTGAGAGTGTACCTCAACCCTACGAAAAATTTTGCCAATACGATAGTTTTTAAAATCTTAAATGATTAGTCGAAAGATTCCTTTATTACCTTGCAGATTTCTTTACATTTCTCCTTAGAGAATTTGGTCTGCTCATCCATGATGTCTGCTATATCATAATCACGGATCTTTTTATTAAGATAGTAACATTCGGCTTCTTTCAGTTCTTCCGTAACGTCATTTATACATTCGCTGACATAATTGGCAGAAGCGATTTCGCCAAGTTCTATCAGTTCTGTGTATAATTCCTGATACAGTTTTTGTGTGTCCTTTTCCCATTCAATCCACATTTCAAGTCCAGCTTTCACCGAACTCCGAAGAGTAGAAGAGTCAACGTCTTTCTTAGTGTGGGAATACCACGTTTTAGGAATTACATTTGTTTGTGCTACTCTGACATTTGGTATCAGTTTGTTGTAGTGAGACAGATAATAACTATACAGTCTCATGTAGCCAACCGACTCTTCGAGACATCTTTCGGCGTGGAATCTTGCATATCCCGAAAGATGAAGAAAGTTATGATAATGAACAAGTTGCTCATGTATCATAACTCCATCTAACATGTGGGATGCCATTTTTGTGAAGATTTCTTCTACTGTCATCTGACTGGTGTCACAACAACATCTGCCACATCAAATGTGACAGGTATCGTAGAAGCGTTAAATACATCAATAGTTACGGGAATGGAACACATATTACATTTACAGTTATTTCTGTCAACCTGAACTAAAGTCGAAAACGACAGCGCGTGAGATGATGTAGTATCGGCAGCTGTCTGGCTTGTCAAAGTCTGGGGTTGCAGAATTCCATTTTTGCGAAGCTGTACGGTGATTGTGCCAGCAGTGCCAGCAACAGCGGTAGCATTAAAGTCTACTTTATATACACCGCATTTGTTAAACTGTATTGTAACTGTCCCCTGTCTGACGATCCAAAATCCTTTATCAACATTGGTACTGTTGAATGGAATGGGAGACTGTTCTGCGACAGTTACGTTATTGCTATAAATATCGAGCATATAACTATACCTCTATCGTGAACAATTTAATCATCAGTTGCAGCAGCATCCGTTAAAATTTCCGCAGTTGCAGAAAGGGCTGTTGCCAGCATTGTAAGTGGAGGACATAGGATAGCGAACAACGCCGTTCATCATGTTCTGCATCTGAAGAGCCTGAATCTGGTCACGCATCATAGCCATCTGATTGCCTGTCAGAGTATCAAGGATCTTCTGAGCCTTGTCGGTAATATTTGCGTTAATGAGTGCAGTATTCTGTGCAGCCTCAAATTTTGCGCTGTCGATAGCACGAAGCTGTTCGGTACAGCACTGAGACTGATGGCTCATCATAGCTTGCTGATTAGCTTTAATATCGCCAATCTGGGAGATGATTGCGGTCTGGATGTCTTTTGCTACGTTAATATTATCGTATTTTGCCTGATTGGTAGCTGCGACCGCCTGTGCTGTGCCGCTGTTGATAGCGTTCATCAGGTCGCGGTTCTGGTCTTGAATATCATTGAAGTTGAAGCCATTCTGCACAAAGTCCTGTGTAGCGTACTGAGGCTGATAACCGAAGTCACGGTTGCCATATCCCCAGCCACCAAATCCGCCACCCATCAGGGCGAGGATTGCGAAGAGCCAAAGACCATTGTTTCCAAAACCATCGTTGTTTCCTGCTAACATTGCGACATCGCTTGCAGAGAGGGTTGTTCCTTCCATTACGTTATTCTCCTTGTCTAAATCAGTGTGTAATTCATTAGTAATAGCCATTATTGTTTACTCCTGATTTTAAGAACTTAACGTATTGGCAAGCGCGTACACTGCGCTTTGGAACTTACCCCTTTCTTTTCTCTCTATATTGATAAACCGCCGTTAAGCGGAGTTATCCTTTGGTATGTTTATCCAAAAATGTTTTTCAAAAACGCGTCAGGATCAATTCCTCTTTGTCTTGCCAAAGCATAGAAAAGATTCTGTGCATTCCCACCATTCTGGTTAACGAGATTCATTACAGCTTGCATCTGCGGATTCTGCTGAATAATACTGTTGAGCATCTGTTGCGGATTTCTCGCATTGCGATATGCTTTAATCATTCCCATTAAACCGTTATTTTGTGTTGTGCCTTGGTTTAGCGTTTCCAATATTGGATTGCTGTTGTACGCTTGCTGTTGGCTGTTGTACATTCTGTTGTTTCTGTTCTGGTTGTTCATAAGTCATCCCATCCAATATCTGTTCTATGTTTGCGATACGCTGTTCGAGTGCTGAATAATCGTTTTGCGATACATCCGCATCGTCTTTCAGCGGTATTACGTTAAATCCTGTGACAGTGCCGTAGCCAGCGCTGTCCGTCTGTTTGAGCCAGACAATAGGATTAGTTGTATCAAGAAGAAGGACTTCGCTGTTAGGCATAAGGAAGTATGCTTCTGCGCCCTCTTTGCCGTTAACGCGGTCTATCTTTGAACCTTGTTGCATTGGTTGCATTTGTTGGTTCATCATGCCACGCATTTGCTGATAGTTCATAGGTTGGCGCGGAAGACCATACATTCCGTTATCCTGAATATTGTTCCAGTTTTGTCCGTTATTCTGCCATGTGTTTTGATTGTTGTTTCCATTTTGTGGAAACGGGTAATTATAATTATTCATTGATAAAACCTCTCTTTCCACGAAGTGTTATAATATATATGTTGTCCAGATAGAGGTTGATTGCCCCTGTTACCTTAATCTGCTTTGCAAGGCTGATAATATGGTCTTGCCATTCTTTTGCTGTCGGGTCTATCCAATATTCACCGTCCCAGCCTTCGTACTTGGCAAGTCTAAGGTGCTCCAATTTCTCATAATAGGGACGCTGTTTTTCCAACACCCCTATATTCAGATATCCATACACCCACACGCCACGCTTCACAGCTTCACGGACGGCTTTTTCGTGTCCTTCCGTATCAACCACGGCAAGGTCATTCTTCCTGCACTTCGCAATGGTTCGGGCGGTGTAGGTGGATTCAAAACAGCAGGTTAACATGGGGACTCCTTAGATTGTGATTGCTTTTCCTTCACGATTCCAGCAATTCAGTACTTTTGTATCTCCGCTTGTATTAACTATTGCACCAGATGATGTGCGGAACATGCAGTTTGCAATAATATTGCACTTTGTATTAGAGTCTGCCGCCACCTCAATTACAGCATTGTTACCGAAACCACAATTTGTTATGACGTTTCCATCAGTGGATTGCAGTTTGACTTTTGAGAAGTACAGATTACAGTTTGAAATGATTTCTCTTCCAGTATCTTTGATGATGATTCCATAGCCTGTGTTGCTGCCTGAGTGGTTGATAGAGCATCCTGCGATTGCTCCATGTCCACCGTTTGTTCCTTCATCTGCATCAATCTGGATTCCTATCACGTTTCCGTCAATCCCACAGTTTGAAATATTGTTATTGCCCCCACGGTTAAGAATGCCATAGTAATTCTTAACAATCGTGCAACTGCTTATTTTGTGAAATTCCGAATTTGCTTTGATAAAAACCCCCACCGTGCAGTTGCGGACAAGACAATCCGAAACGGCAAGATTCTGATCTACATCGGTTGTGGTATCGTGCATATAAATGCCAGAACCTGAGAATCTTTCAACGCGGCATCCAGATACAATTCCGTTTTCAACCGTTTTCCCTGTCCACTGGATACCGTGCCTCTCTGCAATCGTACCATCGAGCGTGAGGTCACTATCCGCACCATACAGAGTGATATCTCGCACAGTGCATCTGCTCCCCATCGTGATGGCTGATCCAGTTACGGAAGAGTCGAAATAAATCTTTGTAGAATCACCCTCACCAACAATCACAGAACCATCAGGCATTGTGATATTGGTGATAGTGTAATCACCTTTACCAAGTCTGCAGATGCCATATTTGGAGAGGATATCCTCAATCTCGCTTGCCCTGTCTCCTGTGCTTGGTGCAAGATATGTGCTTATAAATCCATTCGGGATAGTGAGTAACTCATGGATTTCTGCTGATATTGTTCCATTTACCGTATATCCCTTGTATACCTGATACCGCATTATGCAGTACGTTGCATCATTAGGTATGTGGAGCAGTCCTATACCGTTGTAAAAATCAGGATTGATATAGTCGCTGGATGTTCCAGTAGATACTCTAAGCAATACGTTTGGATCTGTGGAATTAACCTTAATCAGATAGTATCCACCTGCACGAAGTGCTGATGGCATAACGCTTAATGAGCCGATAAAATTACAAAAACTTGTTTTGCTTGCTGTGCCTGATACTGTACACGTTTGGCCGCTCCAAGTGTACGTGATACCATTGTACGTCTTATTTACTGCTACTGGAGTTTTGTATATATCTTCCCCTGTGTATACAGATGTACGCAGAGCTTCAACCCACGTTCCCACCACCTTAGCATCCGCCGCCTGTCCGCTCTGAGAGAGGGTGGGGTCGATAGCGGGTATCTGTGCGGTTACTGCGTCTAAGGCGGATTTTACTCCCCCACTGCTCACCGCATTATTACTGCCCTGTGTGGGAGTAGAATCCGTCAAAGGCTTTATGTCGTATTCTACGCCTTTAAAATTTATCTTCGAAATATTAGCCATTATCATCACCGCCTATTATCAATGTCTCATTTTGCAAAGATATTCTTTGCCCGTATTGTTCGGCTCTATCAGCAGCTTCTTCTGCTTTTTTAGCGCTATTTGCTGCGGTGTTCGGCATTTTCTTTATGATGGCGATAGTAGCCGCCATAGTTTCAATATCCATGCGTTATACCTCCACCCATTGTCCGTCTGCTCGTTTAATCCAGATGTAATCAAACCCAGCGGTGTACGCGATTGTTCCAACATTATAATCTTCGAGCAATTCAAGATCGTCAGAATTTCTAACAAGAACGCTCTGAGATGGATTATTCTTATAAATCCTTCCGTCTTTTACATAGTCAGTGTTACCGCGAGTATTCACGACATCTTGGTATGAATATGCGCGACCACTGTCATTCTCCATTGTTTGATGAAGTAACATAATATTCTCCTTAGTTAATTACCAAAACATCACCAACTATTGAAAATAGACCGCTTATCGTATTTCTTATAGATTCAAACTCGTCACCAACGGCTTTTGAATCCGCAGCTGCACCCTCGATTGTTAACGAACTATCTGTAACACCAACACCATAGGTTCCACCATGTTGCAACTGACCGCCTGAAAAATAGTACCAGTCGCCTTTTATATAGTTATCTTCCGAACCCGTGTAAAGATAAATTGTTTTAGGATCCGTCATCAAACTCGAAGATGAAACGGGAGTCGGCGCACCAGACACAGATTGAGATGCGTATGTTTTTACAATATTGACAAGTTTGTTATATAATGATTCCGTTATCTCTGTGCTTTGTGCGTCAGAAATAAGTATGTTCTTGTCAACTTCAAATGTGAGATAATTGGTGGTTGCAATAGTATTTAAGCCAGAGCCATACAGTAAAACATTAAACTTGCCATCTTTTATCTCATGCGGAAGGTATACAGAATTATTTTCATCTAAATAATCGTTATACGCTTTCCCGTTTTGTATAAATTGCGCGAACACTAAAAGGTCGTCCCATGCATCATCGAGACTAAACTCAAATCTGATGAATTTTTGAGTTCCAGAAACGAGCCTTTTAGTATTTGCTTTGATTTTTAATTTTTGATTGATAACATTTACTAAAATGTCCATTTAGAACCTCTTGGTTTTAACATATATCGTTTCCATCCTCATCGAGTTCGCCAATTACGGGAAGTAACCTAACTTTCTGCATCAATGTGGAAACATAACTATTACCATTTCTTTTGTGATACTCTTCAAATAACTCTTCCAATGCTTTAAGCTGTCGGATTGTTATCTTGTCGTTTGCAATATATTCTTCGGCAGCACGAACGATTTTGTGCCTGAGATTCTTTAATTCGAGTTTGTCATTTTCGTCTAACTTATTCTGGATATCAAGAAGTATCTCTTTGATTGTTTTGATTTCTTCTTCGTGATCCTTCACAAGTTTCCTAAACTCTTCATTCTCTTCTTTTGTTTCGTGAGCCTTCTCAAAAATCTTATAAAGCCTGATTGTGCCTGTCGATACTACCCCGATGATACTTGCCAATACAGTCATCCATGCGATAATAGTGCCAATCGGAATAGCGGACAACTGCTGAATAATATTTTGCGAATCCATATTTTTCCTCACATATAAAGAGGGTTGCCACTTTTGCGACAACCCTTATGCGTTAATTACCCATCAATACTATTGATGATGCCATTCAAAGTACCAAGAGAAGCATCAATCTCTGCGTCAATCCAAGATGTAAGTTCGTCCTGATTAACAGCTTTTGCGAGAATAGGATACATCTCGTAAATCTTTTTAATTACCTGAGAGCGCTTAATCTTGCCCGACTTATTCCATTCGCCATAATCAGACTCTGCATCGGAAACCATTTTCAGCATCGTTTCACGGATCTGCTTCTTTGCAATTGCGATTTTCTCTTCATCTGACTTCTGAATGAAACCCTTGATTTTCTGAAATGCGCTGATTGCGAGAGAAATAATCACACAGATTGTAACCCAGTTATCGTTGATAATTTGAAGAAAGTTCTTAATTCCATTAAGCATGTTTAGTCCTCCTTGGTCTTCGTACCTTTATCGCACAGAATGTTCTGTAAGTTTATAATGTCGATTGCGGACATTGCGTCATATTTCTCATCGTCATAATCAAACAGTGATTCCTCGATAAAGTACGGCTTTACGTCTATTTCAATTTCAAGCAATTCCATAATTTCACGCATGAAATCGTTTGAATGTTCTGGCATAATTATAGGCAACCCGTTTGCTTTATCGATTTTCGGGTTGCCTTCGCCATCTTTCACGTAATACTCTTTATAGTTGTCGAGTATCTTTTTAAGTTCTTTATTATAGGACTCGATTTCGTCAGAGAAAATCATTACATTTCTTGTAATTGCATAGCTTATCCTCTGCGGAAATCGTTTGGCGCAATATTCGTTCAGAACGTTTACTCGTGCTAAAATATCTTTGTTTTTTAAAATCATCTTTTTATCTCCATTAATTGTCCCTCTAAGTCTTTAATCCTACTTTGCAACTTTTGGATCATCATTGTATTAAGTGCTATAAACTCTTCATAACGAAGTGAATATAATTTATCGAAGTGAGTCTTTCCGTCAGGTGAAATGCGTTCGTCATCTCCAATATCAACATTCTCATCTATGAGCAAGCCTGCAAAATCTTCCGTGGTAAGCCCAGAATCTAACAGTGCCTTTTCTACAGATTGCGCACCAAATCCAATGTGCTTCCTGTGCCCGACTTTGTAAACATACGCAACTGGATTCAACTTATTAAAGAAGTTTACATATTTGTCATCCATGACGTATAAGTTTTTCAATGTCTCATCAGACGTTATTGCGGTATTCCCGGACGCACCAAGATAAACCCCACCACCGTTATGCGCATAAATCCTCACGTCTCCACCGTATAGAAATGTATGAGGTATTTTAAGAGCAGCATTATCGGAATCAACTCCATAATAAGCTCCTGTTGATGCGTGCCTTACCAATCCAACATAAGATCCACCGGAAGTCGTGTAATACGAGGCATTTTCTTGGATAACAAAAGTAGTAGAGTAAACACCATGATTAAATCTAAATCCGCCATCTGAATAGTTAATTGTTCCATTACTGCCAAGGGTTATTTTGTATGGTTCATATTTTGCGACCGTGGTTCCTGAATCAGATTTGAATACAATTTTGGCATTATCTGTACCTAATGGTGTTATGTTGCTATTTGTAATAACTATATCGTTAGCGATAGTTGTGGATGAGCTAAAGGCACTTCCACTTACTGAAAAACTCGTTGCTTTGATAGAACCTGTTATACTGGCGTTTGATGCAAACAAGTATCCATTATTTGCAACATAGAACATGTAATCACCAGAACCCCAATTCCCACCAGATGAGATACGTCTAACGTAGAAAGCCGCCGAACTGGAACTACTCGCACCTTTCAAGCCTGCTTCGTACTCATAAGAACTATCCGATGCGTGCACATAGAGCGAATTTGTTGCGAAATGCCCACCACTTGAACTGTTGCCAGCATTATACGTGGAAGTGATATTGAATCCACCTATTGTACCGCCATCAGCAATTATTGATCCTGTGAACTTAGCAAGAGTTGGGCTAATCTCTACAGCAGCGGTTGACGTACCGGGTTTGTATAATTTAATAGAAGAGCCGTACTCGGCAAGCGTGCTTGTGCCGTTGCGAATCTTTAAGGAAGTCGAGCCAAGAAGTACGTTATAAGAAGTTGCGCTGGATATGCTTTGTTCACCGTTAACCATATTGGCAATCATTAATCCATATGAACTTTCAAAACGCATATATTTATTCACTTCTGAGGTAATAGCAGATGCATAGTCTGTTTTCAACTTCCATCCAGAATCTTCCCAACCGTATGTGCAACCCGAATCTCCGTCTACAAGATAGTCCCCATTTGACATATCATAAAAATATGCGAACGAACTTCCATCATATTTCCATAATGACAACACGTTTGTTGAATAGAAGAAGTCGCCATTTGAAACATGTGTCACTCTGTTCCATCTGCTAAAACTTGAATATTCCGTCCATTCGTAAACATAGTCATATCTTGTGTCAAGATAATGCCCACCATCAGAATTTGTATACACAGCCCAACTGCCATTCCTATAAATATAAGTCTTAGTAGTAGAGACATTGTAATACATGTCGTAATTTGATGGAGAGGACACGGCGCTTGACGGTGATGAAGTTCCTTGGTAATAAGACCCACTATATCCAGAAAAATATCTTCCATAATAAATAGTCACTTTTCCATCTATCATATCAAAGATATTATCCGTGGCAGAAGAGTAGATAGACCACGAATCCGAAGACGCATCGTATTGGTATACGCCTTGCGGATGCACAGTGATAGAGCCGACTATTTTATCTGATGTGCCAGTATAAAGCCATAAGTCGTCATCGTGGTCGATTCTTTCGCTTGAACCCCATGAGTCTGACGGTGTTGTGCTTTGCACCCACGTTTCTATTTTGGAGTCCACTTGGGCAACCAGTGAGTCTCTCAAATCATTGATTGCATCATTATAGTTTTGTACTTCAATCCATGATGTCCCATTGTACCTATATATTTTTTGCGTACTGCTATCTACAGCAATATCATTTGTATTTGCATTTGTAGCACTTGAGAAAGGATACACGCCATAGAATACCGTTGCTTTTGAATCAGCAAAATCAAATAAGGACATACTTGATGAATTGTATTCAACCCATTTCCTTGTGGCATAATTATACTGATACGTTGTTGACGGAAGTATGGTTACACCACCAACGGTTATGTTTTTAGTTCCAGTATAATACCATAAATCGCCATTATGCGATTCGATTTCATCATTGCTCCATGATGAAGCAGGATTAGTTGATTGCGCCCATGTTTCGATTTTCGAATCTATCTGTCCTTGCAAAGAAGAACCAAGTTCGCTTAACGCAACATTAAGTTCACTAATATCGTCACCTGTTGCTAAGTCAACGCCGGTAACTGTAAGACTTGCAACAGTGATATTTAAATCGGTTCCGTCATAGGTTATTCCACCATTTGCAAGATCAAATGTCCCATCTGCGTAAATCTGAACCTGATTGTTATCGCCTGCAAAAAGATTGCCTTCTGAATCTATAAACAGACCCTCATGCGCTGAGTCTGCCGATGTTTTGCCACCAGCAGAAAGTGTTTTCGCAACAAGATTGCCATACGCATGTAAGTCGCCGTTTGTGTCAACAGATAACAAATCTTCTGTACCCCTTGTTACGGCAAACAGCTTTTCGGCATTCGGATTTAATGTGAACGTATTAACATTGTTGGTAATATTTAATCCGTTTTCATCAAATCTCATTGAATTCTGCGCATTATATATTCCAAGTCCTTGACCAAGAATCATTCTGCCGATAAGCATTTCGGCATTAATACCAAAGGCTGACTTCAACTCATATGTGACAGGATCGTAATACAAGAACTTACCAACTGCTGTTTTTGTTGTCGCCCAATTGTCGTCTGTCACGGCAAGTGTACTGTTTATTATCTTCAATTGCTCTGGTTGATAGCTTGATGATATTTCGTCATACTTCCTCATCAGAAGACCATGCTCGTCAAACACCATTGTCTGCGAATCTGCATTGTTAATAATCTTTGTGAGCGTGGCGTCAAGACCATCCTCGAACCAAGTATTTACTCTTTTTGTAGTTATGTCATTTTTGTCAACTTGCCGTTCAACAGTCTGATAAGTTGTTGACATATAATTGGCTTTTTGGAGTATGCTCTTTATATCTGAGATACTGTCGCCACATTCAATAACATCTGAAAACTCAACGTTTAAGTTTTCAAGATCGTCATAATCTATCGAATAGTTGATTAACCTTAATCTGTATATCCTCCCGTCAATCTTTATCCTTAACCAGTTGCCAACTTCGAAAGAATCTACAATGGACGAAAACCCGTTATGCATCAATAGCAGGTTATTTATAGATGAAGAAATACTATGTTGAAGCGTTGCGGATTTTACAAGTTCTATCCTTGCATTTTTTAAGAATTCCTCTGAGACTTTTAATATTTCAGAATTCGTTAATCCATCTGAAATATAATTGTCATTTGAGTATGTAGACTCTCTTCTGTATGAACAAAATTCCTTCCACAGCGTTTCGCCAATGTATGTTCTGAGGTCAAGTATTTTTTGTATAGATTCCCTTTCATCTAAAATGCTATTATATAGATTAGCAACTAACGACAATTCTGACTCTCGCAGATGAATCTCTTTTTCTATTGCCTGCAACTTTTGATAATAATCTTGATAGTATTCCTGATAAAGATTGCTCGGCATCTGGTTCCAGACTGTATCGTTCGATATTCCATCTTCTACGAGAACATCAAGACATGATTGACAAATGTTGTAAAAATTTTCTAACAAGTCAACACTATACTTCTGCAATTCATTCGCAAAAGCACCGGAATAATTATTCCCACTTACTATTAATTCTTTGTCAAATAACTCCGTAACGCTATAATCTGTATCATTACTTCTTTTTAGCGTGTTCGTTATTTTCTGTCTGATATATCTTTCGTAGTCATCGGAAATTGAAACTGATATAGATTGCGTCCTCGCAGTATCTGATTCCGATGAATAATTTGTCACAACAAAAACACCTTGCCAAATATGCATTTCCGCATCGTATGTAGATTCGGCAATGTCTACTTTATAGTTTGGACTTACAATTGTTTTCGCAACAGACAATACGTTGCCACTGACGGTGGCGTGTGACGCATTTGATAGATTCGTTATTGCGACAGGAGACAGCGAATTAGAAGTTAACAGAGAGGCTTGCTGATGAGCGCTTGTTTCACTCATCTCTACGTCCGGGGAAAGAGCATTTGTAAGATATAACTCAAAATCAATGATCCCATATAACGCAGCCGTAGAAGATGGGAAACCGATTAAAGTTCCTATTCCCTCTAAGTCATGGTTGTATGCAGAATATTTCTGGATAAGATTATTATAACTATTTATTAGATTCTGACTGATGTTGAACCGATATGTCTTCTGATAATAATTATAATCCGTGTTATATTGAGCAAGTTTTTGTCTGAGTGTTGCGGACATATCATTTGTCAGGTAGTCAGGAAAATACCACACATATTCAGACCCGTTAGGGTTTAAATTTGCTATAGTAGCGGTAATAGTATCATCGCCAGCTTTCAGTTTGAAACAGTTAAATACATTGTCTAAATCCGTTGTTAATGTAATCTCTTTCGCAACATTTTCGTCAGATATAAATATCCCAGTGTCGCCACCGAAGCCTTTTCTAACATTTGTCGAATCGCACTCTGGGCATGTAGTGAAATAATCATCTCGGTATCCACACACATTACAGTACGACATTAAATCATATACATAGATTCCGCGTTCCGGTAAACCGTTTGCATTTGATTTACAAGAAATTATAAACAAACAACTTATTTCTTCCGCTATCGTAGTAAAAGCGTCAATGATACTACAGTCATCGAATGTGAATGTCCTTTGTATATTCGCTATTGAATCATCTACATGCTTTATTGTATAATGTGGAATCTTTTCGCTGATTCTGCTGAGTAGAGAACGCTCTGGTTTTGATTTGTCATATAATACAGTTTGAACATAATCATCCCGTGAGATGTCGTTGTCGGTGTTGATTTCAATACCATACAGTTTTATCACAGACAACTCAGCTTCGCCAATAGAAACACAGTTTACGCATTTTACTAAGTCGTCCGACTGTGTAATGTCGATATGCATCTCAAACCACATATCCCATTCTTTACACCACATCAGTCTTAGGTCTTTGATTTCATCCCAATGTTCGTAATCAACACCATTTGCGCTTTTGTATACTTTGAAATCAACAGTGTCTTCGCTGTTTAAGTTGCGCTCAAACCTAATGTTCTTAGCAGGAATTACTCCTAACTTCTCACCGTTTTTCTTGGCTATGACAAATGTAGGTGTTTTTACAACTGGCTCAATACTGCCATCACCAGATGGGTTAAATAGTAATTCCACAGCCATGTTCATTCTCCTATCAAGGCAAGTCCTTAATTATTGGATTATATCTAATCTCTAATTCACAAGGTATACTTGCACTTATTATATTTTTTCTTTCGTTTATAGTATTTCCAATCATGAAAAATTCATAATTGAAATCATCATAAATCTTGTGATTGCTTTTGTTTGTTGTTACATTTAATGTGTCGCCATTAATTGTAATGGTCTCGCCATTTGAACAATTCTTAATAACCGTGTTTACGCTCGTAGCGCTGTTGCTTAATGTTAAAGTTCCTGATGATTTGCAATTGATGGTTACGGTTGGATAAATAAACCCAACATCATCTGACATGTCGCTTAGTAGATAAGAGTCAGACGAACTTGTAAGAGTCGCTTTATGAACTATTTCCTTGCCATAAGCAAATGGGCTATCGGTTTCCATACTCAGTCTTAATCCGCATATCTTTTCGCCTATCTTAATTTTTTCAATATTAAAACCGGCATTAAAGTATACAGAATCATAATCTTCGTCCGCATCAAAAATACAAAGTTTAAGGAACGTCCTTCGGTTTAACCATCTTGTCAAGTCTCTAAAATCATCATTTGTGATTTCAAGATCGTCATAAACTTCTGGGTTTTTGCAAATATCAAACGTTGCAGAAATACAGTCGTCATATACCGTGTTCACTAAAACATGTCTTTTCCCGTGGAACGTTGGAACTTTGTTGAACGTAATTTTAAACCCGATTTCAACAACATTCACATCTGTGCTACCATCGAAGTCGCAGATTATGAAGCCATAATCACTTAGGAACTGTCCGTCATATTCAAAATCTACAGCTTTCATATCAATCCTTTTCGATGAATTTAATTGTTATCAACTTTTTGCATTAACTGGTTAATCAGACTATTGTGAGTATCTATCAGAGATTTATATGTTTCCCGTAGCAAATCAACTTCTTTTAAACGGGCTTTATACATCTCGATTATTTGCTCCATTCTGATTTGTGTTTTCTTGCAACCGTCAATACCATTGTTTAGTCTGTCAATTTTTTCTTGTATATCTTTCTCTTTTAAAGTCTTTTCTTTTTTCATACATGCCTCATTACAAAAGGACTGCCACCGAAGTGACAGTCCTGTCAGTTAAAAGCTAATATGCCTTTTCATATCCTTTGGCTTACCATTTATTCTTCCTATTGTCATTGACTGTATGAATTTCTCAAAGTTCTTATCAGTCTGCATCTGTCTGATAAATGACTTATAGTCGGTAACATTCGGCAAACTAAAAGTGATATTGTCAAAGTTTTGTTGTACGTTCGTCTGACCAAGAGAATCTAAGCCAGAACGCAACGCTTCATAGCCATCGGTGAAACCGTTGCCATGAATAATATTCTTCACAAGGCTTTCAAGTCCGCCAGATTGACTCATATTCCAAAGATTTTTCGCCATCTCATTAGAGAATACTTTATCCCCGGAACCCAATGGAGTCATAATAGCGCCCGAACCTTTTCTGTAAAGAAGTTCCTGTCCGCGCTCGTTTGTCCAACCGATTTGATTGCGTGAAATATTTCTACTTCCTGTCGCATAACCCCTGATGCTTGACTGTAAAGAACCTATTCCAGAAAGCGCACCGGATGTTTTAATGTTGCCGGTGTTCTTCTTGCCTTTAAAGATAATCACGCCGTTCTTATCAACTTGATAAGTCATATCGCCAACTGTAAAAGTTCCAGTTCTCATTACGCCGGTTGACTTGTCAAAATAATACGTATTTCCACCAATCCACTGCTCACCTGTAAGCATCTTTCCGTTCTTGGTACTAAAGTATCTTTTGCCAGCGTTCATATCCTTCCATCCGGTCTGCTTCTTACCTTTAACATAGTAGTAAATATCATTTCCATCTTTAAACAAGCCAGTGTATGTAGAAGATGGTGTTTTCTTCGCAGCTGTGGTCGTCTTCCTTGCGGTTGTGGTTTTTCTTGTGCTCGTACTTGTGGTCTTACTTGTTGTACTCTTAGATTGAGATTTAAGTTCTGCCGCTTTTTCGCTTGCCTGCTTCGCTTCATGGTCGGTAGACACATTGCCAACATCTTGTTTTGCAAGTGAATCAGCGTACTCCCAAATCTTTAAAAGCACATCATATATATTGCTTATCATCGAGTTCGTGGATGTTAATACACCACTTTCGCTACTCCAAACATCTTTTATATCCCCAGATATTGTATAACCTACGGATTCGGATTGCTCCTGTAATGTTTGCATGATTGTTCCAGAATTTTCATCAACATTCTGCATCATATCTATCATTAATGCATTTACATCATCAAGCCTTGCGTTTAAAGAGTCTTTGAAATCGCTCTTTAACTCATTCAGCATTTTCTTCGAATCTGAAATATATTTGTTATACTCAGTATCACGCAAATCATTTTTGGCGTCTTCCAGCGAAACTTTAATCTTTTGGATTTTCTGTTTCGTTTCCTCTGACGTGTCGCCACTGTAAGCGGTCAGCTGCTTTTGAAGAGTAGCTATCTTACTTGTCTGGTCTTTGACTCTGTTTTGATAATCATATAAATCCTTTTGAGAATCTAACGCATCAATATACTTGTCAATCAAATCATCCATGTAAGAGATTTCTTCTTTGATGCCATCTTCAATTAGAGACTTGAGTTCTTTCTTCTCATTTTGCGCAGCGAGAATTGAATCTCTTTGTAATTCAAGAAGTTTTTTACGTCTTTCGATTAATGTAAGGTTGTTTGGATCATTCGCAAGAAGGTCATTTATTTTTGCGATTTCATCTGCGTATTGTTTTACTTGGTTAGAGTAAACATCGAAATTCATTACACGCAGACCGGCGGTAGAAAGTCCAATATTACTCAACTGCCCATTCTCATTGAACATGTCCTCATCTTCCATGAGGTCAATAAGAAATTCTGATTCGTCTATGACTTCCGAAATTCTTTCCTGCAAAGAATCGAATCTTCCCCAGTCAATCTCGCGCATTTTATTGATATAATTCTGCATTGAGATTGCAGCTTGGTCAATTGCCTCTTTAGCTTCGTTGATTCTCTCGGTCATATCATACCAAGCCTGAGAGCCACGTTTGATAGAACCGGAAGCCAAAGCATTATTCAAACTCTTTTGAAGGTCTTCGGCAAGTTTCTTCGATTCATCAAAATTCGCCTTCTCAATTCTTTGTAGCGCCTCGTAATGCTTCTTACTTGTAGCGAGACCCTTTGCTTCGGCAAGGTCAATTTCGTCATTATAAGCATTAGTGAAATGACTATAAATTGAAAGTGTATTCTCTGCGTTTTGCGCTACTTGATCGAAAAGATTTTGATAAGACTCAGCGATGTTATTTGTGTATTCAATGATGTCAGAGTTTAACTTGTCAACTTCTTTCTGAACATCCTGAATCTCTTTAAGCATTGAGTAGTATTCTTCTGAGCCGACTTGAACGCCGCCTTTTCTAACAGCCTCATTAAAAGCACTTTTGAGCGATTTCAATTCTGACGCCCTTCTTCCGAGTTGGGCATTCGCATTGTTTATAAGAGTCTGGTAGTCTTTAATATTCGCAGTCGAGGCATTAGTCTTATTAATAGAAGATATATAATCGCTTGCTTTCTTCGTCCTGCGCTCTATTGCGTCAGAAGTTCTTTCCGCAGTGTATTGAAGTGCTTGAAGAGAGTTTTCCCACTTCTTGACAGTATTCTCAAAATTCTGCTTATACAGCTTTGAAATAGATTCTTTGAGTTCATCGATAGAATCTTTGCATTTTAATGACTTCTCATAAAGATCTTGATACTCTTTTATCTTTTTCTGAGTATCACTATCGTATTTAGATATTTCAATTGAACCATTACGGACTTTCTTTTTTAATCCTTCGCTTAAAGCAACTTTATTCGCCGCTTTGACATATCCTTGATATGCCTTGCCTTGAAGCCAAATCTCATTGTTTGTCGCACTGATTTCTTTACGAAGATTTTTGGTGCGAGTCTCGAACGTTTTAAATGCGTTGTCTGCTACCTGTTTGAGATTTTTAACTTCACGTTCGGCGCGTTTCAGGTCAATTTCAATCCAATCGACTGTAGTGCTATTATCTTTACTTGAACTCTTACTCTTAGAACTACTCTTTTTGCCAGAACTCTTTTTGCTACCGCCACTGCTTTTCTTTTTAGAACTGCTCTTGCTACTGCTGCTACTGCCACTGCTACCGCCACTGCCAAGGCGGAATGCGGTTCCTTCGGCAAGTGCCTTGCCACGGCGTTTGCCGTGAGTGATTTTGCCTTTTTCGAGGATCTGTTGGCTCTGCTCCGCATTGAACACGATGTCATTAGGCTTGAACTGGAAGAACTCTGCACCAGTATCGCCAATTGTGAACCATTTACCATCGCGGACAACTATTTCCAAGTGTCTTAATATTGATTCGCTACATCAATATAATGGAGTTAACCATTCCTATGCTTTCACATAGAGTTGAGACTATATCTTTATGTAAGTAATTTCTCAGTCAAGATTTTTTCTATGCTATTTATTTTTGTATATGGAATACGAATCATTGTAATACCTTTCTTCTTACAATATTCATTCTTCATTTCATCGTGCGCATTTGTTTGCTCGACAGAATGTCTAAAATATCCCTTATCAATAAAGTGTTGCACACCGTCAAATTCTATTACTGTGTTCATATCTTTTAAGTAAAAATCGAATCTTAATGGTCTTACATCTTTTAAGTCGTGGAACCATTTTTCTGGCTCATAAGATATATTATTACTTTCTAAAAATTCTTTTATTTTTGATTCGCCAACGCTTATGGTTTTTGAGCAATCTTGGCATAGCTTACCGCCATGTTGCAAATAATGTTTAAGCTGTGAATTGAATACTTCACCACAATTTCTGCAAACAAATTTTAAATTGTCAGTAAAACTATTTATGTAATCTTCTGGATTCAATATGATTCCACCACAATCTTCAACCCTTTTTACCACTTCTTCTTGTGTTAATCGGTAATCAAAGCTGTGTTGCTCATGACTACATTCTGGGCATTTTCTCCCATTTAATAAATTATGCACTCTCATAGATTGTTCACCATGCTTTGGGCAAACATATTTAATTTTTGTGTTATTACGCTTTATATCTTCTGGTTTGCTAATTAAATCGTATCCATATTCCTTGCATTTTTCTTGTAACTGACTATAATATTTTTCTTGTCTTGCTTTTAAAGAATTTTGCCATGACACAAAATGTGAACATGGATGACAAACATATTTACCGTTACTATTTATATTTCTAATATAAGCATTAAAAGATATTGACTTTACTTCACCACATATATCGCAAACAACGTCAACATTTTGTTTACACATAGGGTGAAGGTCGTCAGTTTTAACGGATATTACGTCACTATAGTCTGTGAATATATATCCTTTATTTTCATAATACTCTCTGTTATTTGCTCTCCAATGTACTTCTACTTCTTGATTAGGGACTATCATTATTTCTCCTTATTTCAAAAAGCAGACAACAAAAAAGCCCAACAAATGTTGGACTTGAAATTACTTACATATTTACCTTTTTGAAATCGCCAATCGCTTGCGATCCTACTTCCTTATGGAATAGTCGTTGAGCGTTCCCCTATTCGGGGCTTCGTTGCTGATTTCCCATTTATTAACATTTAGGTTTTAACCATATGCCATCTAATCAATTTTTTCTGCTTTCGCCACCGTCACGCTTATGCTTGTTTCATCATTACGTTGTGGTTTGATTAGCTTTAGGGGTTCCCAGCAGTTAGATAAATTATTTGTTATACATGTCGCCATGTATTGACGCAAAATATTTACGTCCAAGTTCTCCGCCAAGTGCGGTTCCAGATCCTTTAATTCCCCAATCGCCCCTCGCAAAAGCTACACCTTTTCTTGCCGTGCCTTTAGAAAATGCAGTACCCCTTGCGTGAGCAGTTCCGTCAACCTGATTGACAGTTTGGTTGACAGTTTTGTGTATAGTTGTAATTGTTACCGTCTTCCCAGACAGACCACTTATAGATGATTTAAGGCTGTCTACATCGCCTTTACCATTAACATTCGCTTTTACTTCGACTTGCTTCGGTTGAAGATTTGATATAGAAGCCGTAAGCTGACCAACTTTGTCTGTACCAGTGACGTTTGCATTGACAGATACATTTTTGTCATTTGCGCCAGCAGTTGCAGAACTTACTTTTTCAGCACCGTTAACTTGAACATTTGCGGTGATTGTAGCCTTTTTATCAGAGGCTACTTCCTCTATCTTTTCTTCACCTTCAACTTTCGCAGTATAAGTAATAGTACCATCTTCATTTTGAACTTGTTGTACTTCTGTTTGAACGCCATCAACATTAGCGGTATATGTGATAGTACCGTCTTCACTTTGATAAGCACTAACAGCTTGCTCGACACCATCAACGGATGCTTTAAACACAATGGTCTTTTCGCCGAAAGATTCATCAAGCGCAGCATTAACTTGTTCAACTGCTTTATTGATATCTTCCTCTGTCGAATCGGGTGTTATGTTCGGATGAATTTCAGGATGTTCATCTGCGAATGTATCAAGAATATCCTTCTTAATTTCCTGCTGATTTTCAATCTTGGTCTGGATTCCAACCTTCTCTTCGGGAGTAGCATCTTTAAGCTGTTCCCTTAGATTCGCTTCGGTGTTGTCAGCGACAACGTACTCAACGGGTATTTGCACACCCTCTAAGTCCATGCCAAGACCTTTTTCAGCAGTTTTAATGTACTGATTATTCGCAGCCATCAACTGCGCATTTGTCTGTACATCGTCTTCCATGCCGTTATCAATAAGGTTCTGTATCTCGTCAATCTTAGATTGAATAGAAGCTAAATCATATTCAAACTTAATATGAATAACTTGATCTTCTGACAATTGAGAAAGATCATCTTTGAACTTGCCGTAGTCAGTATCAAACTCCTCAATCATCTTGCCGAATTTTTCTTTAGCTTCGCCCTCGCCCATAGAGTCATAGGTTTGTTTGAGTGCTTCTAAAGTCTGCTGATATTCACTCAGCATTTCGCCAGATTTCTCAATTCCGCTAAAATCATAACCATATGATTCGAGAGCGGAGAGCATTGTCTCGACTACTTCTGTACTCGTGCCAAGTTCCTTCGCAGCTTCGGCGGTTGTTCTGAACTGAGACTCAATGTCCCACAAACCCTTTTCATCATTCTTGTTGACGTTAAAGAGTCCTTTGTCGCTCATATCATCGACAAAGTTCTCCATTGATTTGGTTTCATCAGAACCGAACCATCTGTCAGCTTTTGATTTAGCGTCCTCGAACGCTTTCTGATAAACATCAGCAGCGTATCCACCTGCATCTTTAGCTTCTTTCGCAAGTTTTTGCAGGTTATCCGAACTAAAGAATTGTGCTACTGTCTGAAAATCGTCAGTGCCAGTTTTGCCCTCTTTGAGAAGTTCGCCAGCTGCTTTGTAGGCGCTCTGCATGGTTGACCAGTCAGCGTCTTTGTTAGCAGACTTAGTAGCTTCTGATATGTCTTCAATGGAAACGTGGAAGTCGTCAGTTGCCTCTTTCGCGTCTTCCGCACTCTTCATAATGTCTTCGAAGTAGTCAGTCAAGTAACTCTTGTCGATGTTTCCAAAATCTTCCATCGACAATCCAAGACCTTGAAGAGTCTCTTCTAAATCTTTACCACTCTCCATTGCGTCAATCAGTTCTTCCTTGATTGCGTTTTTGCCGAATGATCCGTCAAAGAAGGAATTGATTGTGTTGAGCGCAACTTCGGCAGGTGAAGCGTCTATATTTGAGAAATCAAGAAGAAGCTGTTTTGCCTGTTTAACGTAGTCCTTTGCGAACTTAGAATCACTCTGAGAAAGAACGTCTAACTCAGATGAAACCGTGTTCATCAGAGTGCCAGCTTTCGAGGCTTGTTCGGCTATCTCTTTTGTCAGGTCTTCGTGACGTTTGATTTGTTCGTCAGTTACGCCACCTTTGGAGTTCTCGATTTCTTGATTAAGTTGTTGGAGTTCTTGCTTTTTAGCGATGAGGTCATCATAGGCTTTTTGGGCGAGGCCGATGTTTGTCGTGTCGGCTTCATTAAATAAGTCTTGTTGGTCTTTGCCTGTGTATCTGCCGTTCTCATCGTAAACAGGTTTGTTGTTAGTTAAGTAATCCCATGCGGCTGCAATGTTGCCAAATATGCCACCGCCATGTTTTTCCTTGATTGTTTCCCAATATGATTTTTCTGTTTGTGCAGCTTCTTCCGTTTCAGCTATAGCCGCCTGTTGTTTCGCTTTTACTATTTGTTCTTGAATTTTCGCTTGCGCTTCAAGTTGTTTATTGGCTGTAGAAAGTTTTTCTAACTCTACTTGGTCTACGAGAGTTATACCTTTATCAGACGAATTGATCTTTTCAATCATTTCGTCTACATCATCCATGCCATCAACTTGAATATCGTATTTCGCGGCGATTTCTTGAACCTTAGAAAGATTATTGTCTTTCTCTTTATTCAAGTCTTCAAGTTTTGTCTTAGCATCATCGAATTCTGAGACAGCTTTTTGGGCGGATTCCTGCGCTCTTGTCCAGCCAGAGTTCATATGGTCGAACAGCGCAAAACCGCCGACAGCAATTCCAATGGCTGCCAATATTGCCAATAACGGCATAAGGGATGAGGCTGTGGCTGCCGCAGCCGAAGCGAATGATTTTAAAGCCCCAGAACCATTGTTCATGCTTTTAGAGAAATTCTCTGTAAATGTATTAACAACAGGGAACGCCCTTTGCAAAATATTTACAAAAGACATGTCTGGTTCTTTTGCATTAGACATTTCTTTCCATTCTTTAAAGAATCTGAAAAGTACACTGCCAGCACCGCCAACTCCGGCAACGGTTCCAAGTAAACCTACTTTTTCGGTAAACTTTTCTACTAATTCCAAAAGAACTGTTAAGTCATCAACAACACCGCCGATACTTTCGCGTTGAAATAGGTTCTGCCAAATGCCTGTGCCGGTTTCTCTGAGGGCATTCAGTTTGTAAGTGAGGGAATTGGTGATGATGTCCATTTCCTTGTCGGCTGCGCCTGCGGATTTCTCCATGCCAGCCATCGCAGCTTCGGCTTGTTTGAAGTTCTCGATAACTGCGATACCGATATTTCGTATGTATTATGATAGTTCGTAACGCTATCAAGTCTATCTAAAACTCTCATGCTTTCACATGAGTCTTGACTATTTCTTCACCTTCACCATTACGTGTTAAGGG
>Ga0247609_10001523_pt1 | contig 27251 bp, 27 predicted proteins | sample 172DNAGHGlowgp2_FD_193487 | JGI IMG/M metagenome (GOLD analysis project Ga0247609, IMG submission 193487) | Sheep rumen microbial communities from Palmerston North, Manawatu-Wanganui, New Zealand - 1728 DNA GHGlow gp2 | ecosystem: Host-associated > Mammals > Digestive system > Stomach > Rumen ...
AATAACATAAATGGCGGAGGGGGTGGGATTCGAACCCACGAACCGAATACTCGGTTAACAGTTTTCAAGACTGCCGCGTTCAACCGCTCTGCCACCCCTCCACAAGAGAATTCATTTCACGCTTTAATAATGAAACACAGGAATTCACTGCGGCTGAACTTTATTGCGTTTATAATTATATTCATTTCAGATTGATTTTCAAGTCTGATATGATTATACTATTCTTTGAGAGAATATATAATATTTACATATTATAAAAATAATGTATAATTCTATAGAGCAAATAAAGGTATTTTATCCACTTATTACCTGAGAAGGTAACGAAATTCTAAGAAAAAAATCTGAGAAGGTTGACATTTTTGATGATGAAATCAAAGAATTTTCTGAAATTTTGTTAGATTTGATGTATGCGTATGATTGAGTTGGATTAGCTGCTCCTCAAGTGGGAAAAAATATTCGCATTATAGCTACTACTCAATGGAAGGAAGTAAAAAAATGACGTAAAAATAGTAGAGAAATAATTGGAGAAACGGCTATGATAAACCCAGAAATTCTGGAGCATTCTGAAGAAAAGAAAAAATGAGAAGAAGCTTGTCTTTCTGTACCTGGATTATGCTGAGACGTAGAAAGATGGACATGGATAGTAGTAAAATATCAGGATAAAAAATGAAAAACTCATGTACAAAAATACACATGATTTAGTGCTGTGGTAATCCAGCATGAAATGGATCATCTAGACTGAGTATTATTTACTGATAAAGTCGTAGGAGAAATAAGAAAAATTAAAGATCAATACTAATTTATATTTTTTATTTCGAATAATATGATAAAAAAATATTGGAAAAAAGTCTGATTTTTTTCCTTTTTGGCCAGTATTGTTTTTTGAAATTTAACTTTTGCAAACGAATTTGATGTAACGAATTATGAAGTTAATGCAAATATTAGAATTGATGGAACTATAGATGTAAATGAAAAAATCGATGTGAATTTTTATCAATATATGCATGGAATTGAGAGATTTTTCCCAAAATTTTATGATGTAGGAGATTTAGAATTTCAAGTATTATACAATAATATTAAAGTAAATAGCGATAATTATCAGAATTTTGATGAATATAATGAAGTATATACTAGAGTATGAAATGCTGACAAAACTATAATTTGAGAGCATCAATATAATATAGATTATACTACATACGGATTAATTAGAAATTTCTCATGAATGTGATATTCAGAATTGTATTGGAATGTAATATGATATGACTGGTGAAATAATATAAATAAAGTGAAAATCCAGATATCATTACCAAAATCTTATACATGATTTACTGAGGACGATTTCCTAATTTCTGTTGGATATTCATATGAAAGTAATGAAGACTTTGGATGAGAAATCAGCTGGGATGAGAATAATATTTATATTACATATGATAAAAATCTACATCCTTATGAAGGAATTACTTTAGCTGTAAAGTTTCCAAACGATTATTTTGAGTATGATCATGAAAGACAGGCTAGTTTATTTGTGGGATATACTCGTGATTACGATATAGAGAAGTATAAAATTTCATGAACAATACAGAAAGATGGAAACGTCAAATTTCAGGATGAAATTGAATTAAATATACTGAATGAGAATCCTTTTATTAGATGACTTCTACCATATAGATATCAAGCGGATGGAAATCCTTATTTAGTCAAACTGAAAGATATTATCATAAATTGAACAGAAATATCATGAGATGAATATGATACATCAAATAGTTATAAAATAGTTTATCCTGAAGTCTTTAGCTGAAAATCGAGTATTTCGGCAGATTATTCTGTCTATGGATTAATTAGACCTTTCTCAGGAGACTTCAGCGACTGGACTTACAATTCATTTGCGACTTCTGGAGATTTTGATGAATGGAGATACAGATTATATTTGAAATTACCTATGTTAGATTTGAATGAAAAAATCAAAAATTTGGAAATAAATCTGGATATTCCAGGTGGTTGTAGTGCAATTTATTTGGAGGATATATATCTAAACCTCTGAAATTGATTTATAAATGTTAATGAATTTACTGAAAATTATGGAAGTATCTGATGTAATAATGATAAATTGATGCTAGTTTATAGCTGAGAAATCGATAATTATGAAAATATACAATTAAACATAAATTTCGTGAGATGAACTTTTGATTTGGATGAAGACTTATTGGATGCTTTGGCTAATCTTGGAAATTGAGACTTCTATTATAAAGATAAAATGAATACTCCATCACGAATATTTTTGATTTGAATGCTAATTTTTGGAGGACGATTCGGAATTTTTATGAATAGAAGATATAATAGTAAATGTAAAAATGATAAATATATTGTCCAATACGATGCACCAAAATGAGTAGAACCACCTGAGGCTGGGATTCTAATCGATGATAAATTGGATCCAAAAGATATTACATCTTTGATTTATCGATGGGCATCGAATAGGTATATTAAAATTTGTGCTGAAGATAGTAGTAATAAGAAATTTTATATCAAAAAGCTGAAAGATTTACCAAAAGATACTAAAGAATATGAGAAGAATTTATTTAAGAAGATATTTTCTAATGGTGATGATTTTTATTTCTCTGCAAATAAAAATAAATTTACTACATACTTAACAGAAACCGAAAAAGAATTAACTAAATATATTGATGGAGAAAATCGATTTAAAACTACACTTCCAAATGTAAAATTAGATGCTTATTCTTTCAAAAGTTGAACAAAAAGTTGGATATTTTGGATTGCTGTATTATGGTGTGTTGGGTACGGTTTTATTGTCACTTGAATAAACGAAACTCTAAATTCTGTACGATCATGAATGAAATTTATATTCCGAGTTTGATTAATCTGAATTATTTGTTCATATAGAAAAAAAGAGAAAGAACAATGAACTAAAAAATGAATAGAATTTCGTAGACATTGCTTGTGATATAAAGAATTTTTGGAGAAAGTTGACAAAAAGAAGATAGAAGAATTAACTAGGAAAGATCCGTTATTTGTAGAAAAATCTCTACCTTATGCTGTAGTATTTGGAATAGAAACTCAATTTATCAAAAAAATCACACCAGAAATGTTGAGCTGGTATGATGGAGATATGAGTAGTCTTTTGTCTTCTGTAAATTATATTAGTAATTTCGCTAGAACATCAAGCTATTCTAGTTTTGGTGGTTATTCTAGCAGTGGTGGATATAGTTACAGTTCATCTTCATGACATAGCTGAGGTTCATCATTTAGTAGTGGATGATTCCATAGTTGATGAGGTTGAGGTGGATGAGGATGAAGATGATGGTAATTATTTCTTACTCTTTTCGTAATAATTCTGAGCTGCTGATTCTTGAGCTTTCTTCTTGTTTACTCATGTTCATTCGGCAGCTTTTTCATTATTAATGAATAATTCTGATTTGTATAACAAAACGTTACCTTTTTCATCGACTTCTGCTTCTGTTTCACGGTATTCTGGAATTTGTTTAGTATCCTTTTGAACAATTTCTTGGACTAAAGTTTTGTATGATTTAACTGGATGTGTAGAAATTGTAGCCATGAATGGATAAAGATATTTTTCTACGAAACTAAGCACTTCATCTGGGCCAAAATCTATATAAAGATATCCAAGTAATGCTTCGAATGCATCTCAAAGTATTGTTTCCTTTTCACGTCAATTGTTGTTTTCCTCTCATTTGGAGATGAATAACTGGTAATTTAATCAGATTTTTTTGGCAGCTTCAGCTAAAGTTTCTTCACGAACGAGTGCTATTTTATATAATGTCATAGTCGATTCTGCCATCTCTGGATGATTGAGAAAAAGAAGTTTAGCTACACATGCTCAAAGTATAGAATCTCCTAGAAATTCAAGTCTTTCGTTGTGAGAAGTGATAACTTTAAAATCTGCTGCATATGATTTATGCATAAAAGCAACTAGAAAAAGATCCACATTTTTGATTTGTGTTTCATCTATTCATAGTCATTTTACATATTCACGTAAGATTTTTTCCTGCTTACGGACTTCTTCTGGAACTAATAATTCCATACGTTGAAATTTATTATAAAATATCACTTATAAATAGATTTAGGGATATTATTTTCAAGAGCAATCTTTTTTTATTAACAAAAAAGGCACACCACCGGGTTACGGTATGTGTGCCACCTATATGGCGCCCTGATACAGAAGCGCTCATGCGAGATATCACTCTTCCTCTGTTGTCTTTGACCTACGAAGAAGCCAAACCACGAAGATGACGGACAAGATTTTTGTAATCCATGACCACCAAGCCTCCAATGAGGAGATGAATGGGAACCAGGCCTCAAAACCCTCTGGATCGAAGACCAGACTTGATTTTGAGCCCTCTGACTCAAAGTTAGTCATAGCCACCATCATGTGGACAAAGTCTACTACTTGGAAAGCGAAGATCACGACCGCACTAATCGCTACGACCAATGCGAAAATTTTTACGATGTTTTTCATTTTTTTGGAAGTTTATGTTGTTAATTTTGTTTTTACGTTATATGTATATATATTTTTTATAAAAAGTCAAGTATTTTTACAAAATTCATAAAAACTATCTAAACATAGAGTAATATTGGATGATAAACATTTCTGAAATACAAAAAAAATTAGATTTTAATGGTTGAAAATTAGATTACTATTTACCTTTATGTATATGTTCCTTTATTATTTTTTCTACTTCTTCATATTTATCCAAAAATTTATATCTAGTCATTTCTTCGTTACCTGTTTTGATTTCCAAATGTCAAAATCAAAAAGCTGAATGAACGTTTATGCTATTGATTTTATCATAAGGAATTTCTTTTTTATCCTTTACTATTATTCAGCTTTCAATTTTAATTCAGTCTTTTCATACAACCAAAATATTCATATATTCCTCGAATACAGCTATTGCAACTAATACTTCTACCAAAAAGAAAAACTGTAGAACTGAACTATTTCATATAGAACCTAAATTCAATGTAAATAAACACAAAAACATCATCAATAAAATAAAGAAAAATACCATCCACAAAAAGATATAAACAGCTCTACACTTTCCAAATGTTATTTCTTTTTCTTCAGTGGATTGTGATATTTTGCTATGTTGCATAATAGATGAATGGAATTAAAATCTATTCTTGATTTTCTATATTTTCTGTCAATTCCTCAGTTTTTTTCTCTTCTTTTGGTAATGGAGGAATAGGATCTATATCCAATTTGTAACTAAATTTCTTTTCTGCTAATCATGGAGCATATTCATTTCCTAATACAAAATCATCTCACAAAGTAACTGTTACATAAGCTCTATTTGTCCAATATTCGATGAAATTTCATTCAGAATCATATTCTGCTTCTACGCTTCACGTATCTACTCTGACATCATAAATAGGGAAGAAAGTCTGAATAGCATCTACTGTTCCATCAAAATCTCATACCATATTAATAGTGATATAACTATGTTCTGTTGGTTCTCAATTAGTTACATTTGTCACATTTAGTCAATATTTAACCATTTTAACTCAAAATCTTGTGGCTATTTGTGATTTTCATAATCAATGAGAAGCAAGAACTGATGGATTAATTGCATTTACTACTTCTACACTTGCTCATTCTGTTAAGAATTTACGGTGAGTAAGTAAGAATGTAACGAAAGTTTTCATCTCATCGTAGTAATTTACATTAGTACTAGTTGCTCCATCTGGAAGCAAAACAGACATTCATCCAAATTGTGCCATTGGAGGATTATACAAGAAACATCCTGGAACCATTCTAGTTACATCTCTATCCCCACATGTAGATGTATAACCAAACGATGAGAATTCTTTTATTTCTGGTAAAAATTGAACTGTTCGTAGCATTTCTTGTGCTGAAATATTTGTCTGAATATATTTTTTATATTGATCATAAAGCTGCGTTGCAGTAGATATACTCAATCCTTGTTCTAGCATTTTATCTTTGATAGCTATGATAAGTTTCTGCTGACGTTTAGCACGATCAAAATCTGAAGTAGAATGACGAGATCTTGCATACTTTAGTGCTGTATTTCAGTCTAAATGCTGCTCTCCTGCATCGATATGGAAAGTAGTATAATCTATCATATTGTCGGCAGGATATGATGTATCATGAATTGTCTTATCCACATATACATCTACTCATCATAGTGAATCTACAATTTCTTTGAACGTCTGAAAATCTATAGTTGCATAATATGGAATATCCAATCCTAACATTTCTCATACTTTTGAAGCAAATCAAAGAGCTGATTCTTCTACAGATTGAGTTCTACTATAATATTGCTGAAAAATTGCATTAATTCTTCAGTATGAATTATTTACAGGGCTTTTTACGTATAAATCACGAGGAATTGAGAATAATGTTACATTATTTTCATCTGGATTCCAAGATGCAACCATTATAGAATCTGTAAGGAATCATCATTGATGAGATGCTCATCCATATCAAAGTAATAATACATTTACACTATTATACTGGTCTCTTTGCATAGGAGTTCATACTGTCCTAGAAACTGAAGAAACTACATAGCGTTTTACTGTATCAAAGAATCATTTAAATCATGATATCATTCATACAGACAAGAAAAATATCACTCATACACATACTAATGTCAAAATAACTTTCAAAAAATTTTTTCATGCTTGTGATTTTCTTCTACGCTGTATTGATCTTTTTTGTGAAGATAAATTTGAAGAAGTAAAAGTTTTATCAGACATTTCACACTAAATATTAAAACAACTAAAATTCAGATTATAATGAAGATAATATTTCACTGAGCAAAACGATATCTCCTGTAACTTCTGGGAATTCTTTATTTCATTCTCATGATTTTTTTGTTATATTTCATTTTATATCTCATGAAATCTTTTGTCCAGATATTAATTCGAGTGGCTCTAGAACAAAATCAGCAGAAAATTTCATAGTATCTGCATATTTTATTTCTCACTGTATATCAGCTACTTTTTGCTGATACTTTATAGATTGGAAAATAACAGAATATTCAGAGTTTTTTTCTTCTTGTATAGATAATAAGAACTCTGAATTAGAATCTTTATAATCCTGAATGTCTTCATCATATTCCTTTATATTGTATATATGAGCTTCTAATCATTTTTTAGATGCTGCGAAAGATAAATCAAAAGATGAATCTTTTCATTTGAAAGATCATACAAAATCTTTTTGGATAATTTCGTCTCATAACTCAGAATATTCAATTTCCTGAGTAAGTAATGTAAGTTCGTTAGTTGAAATTCATAAATCAATATGAGAATTAATTGTTTCAATCATTTCTGCTACGCTGTTTAAGAAATCTGGGCTAGATTGAATATTCTTTGTTTCTAGAATATTTTTTAGTGTTCAAACTGTATAAGGAAGTTTTTTGTCTTCATCCTCATTAACTTCAATAATTCATCCATTCTGTGCCTCCATATCAACTCGTTTATCAATCACTAAATCTCATAACAATGAGTACATTTTAGCTGTCATATTTCACTCTCACATATATAATCCAAATCTGTGTAAGTTAGCATACATATCGTTACCTTTGTACAAAAGAGTAAGACTTCATGATAAATTAAAAGGTTCTGTTTTTCCTTTTTCTTCAGCTTTAACATCAAATTCAATTTCTGAAGATTCTAAATCATGTGTTTTTGATGTTTTTTCATGGGTAAATTCTATTCATCATTGGATTGTTGATTTTTCATCAAATTCTACAATAAAAGAAAAATCTGAAGTATAAGGTTTATCTTCTGTAATTGATAGTATGTTATATGAAATAAAATCTTCCAAATCCTGGATATATTGTGTTTCATCCACTTGTTTATTGAAAGCTTGTTCAACTGGAGATCATTCTTCTGAAACTCGACTATCAGCATCAATTTTTACAGGCTCCACATCAGTACACCCTGCTATAACAATTGTAGCAATTGAAAGTAATGCAAACAGATTTTTTTTCATTTTTATTAAAAACTGTGTAGATAAAATTTTCTCTTTTTACTTGTACTAAAATATATCCAAAAATCAAAGGAAAAAAAGAAAAAAACCTGAATCTATGTTCAGGCTTTCTCGTACGGAATTGGTTGTTCTATAAAGAACTTACTCTTGGTTCGCTGACAGAAACATCAAGGCACCTGTCGGATTCGAACCGACGAACCAAGGTTTTGCAGACCCGTACAATAGACCACTCTGTCAAGGTGCCATTGCATGTGGGCAAATGCATAATAGTGAATAGATTAGTAAAATCAAGAAAAAGATTTACTTTTTAGATTACTCGTTATTTCATTCATCATTTGAACTATTAGAAGATTCTGGTAAATCTTCTTCCTCTATTGAGAGTCAAAGTCTTGCTCTAGTCTCAGCGTCCACAAATTCTCTTCTTCTTCAGTATTTTTTAGCTGAATATTCTTTGAGGATTGGAACAATTTTCTTATTCTGATAATCTTTTGTATAAATTGAATTCATACTAAATACACGAGTTGTAGCATTATCGATATTTAGTTTTATATATGATTTATAGTTAGCTATTCATACAATATCTTGTCCAGATAAAACTGGAGAATATTCTTTCTCTAGGAATTCGGCATCTGGAGCACCGACCTTAAATGACATCATCGTACCAACGTTACCAAATACGGCTGCTTTTACATCAGATTTTCATCCTCATGAATCTCCAAGTCATTTAGCTGGATCAAGCTGTGCAATATACTGGTGCGCCATAATCAATCCGAGTCTATACTTTCTGGCTTCTGATAAGATATCAGCAAATGTTCATGATACGAAGTTCTGGAATTCGTCGACGTATAGGTAGAAATCCTTTCTATCTTTCTCTGGAATTGAGGCTCTAGCCATTGCTGAGTTGTACACCTTTGATACGATAATCATACCTAAAAGCTGTGCATTCAATTCTCAGATTTTACCTTTTGAAAGATTGATAAGCAAAATTTTCTGGTTATTCATAATATCATCAAATTGGAAAGCTGATTTAGTTTGTCAAATAATATTCCTGATAAGTCTGTTTGTGTTAAATGATACAAATTTAGAAGAGAAATAAGGAATAATCTCCTGCTTTTCCCTATCTCACATTGAATTATAAGTTTTTTCCCACCAATTCTTTACTACAGCATTTGTTACTTTTTTGAGTTTAAACTCACGATATCCATCATCTGTAAATAATCTTGTAACATCAAGTAATGTTGGTCTATCTTCAAAATCCTCAAGTAAAGTCAAACTTCCATATTTGAAGTATTCCTGGATTCTTGGTCAGAATATTTCTGGTCAGAACATCTTAAGGAAAATTTCTGTGGCATCATTTACTGTTCTATCTGCTTGATCAAGATTATCAATTTCATAAAGATTAAGTCCCATTGGCCTCTCTTCATCTCACGCTTCGAAATATACTACATCCTTAGCTCTTTCCTTTGGAATATAGGCAAGCATATCTTCTGCAAGATCTCCGTGTGGATCAATAAGACATATTCCATCACCATTCCAAATATCTTGTCTAGCTATAGTTTGTAAGAATACTGATTTTCAGGTACCTGATTTTCATATACAGTAATGATGTCTAGTTCTATCATCACGTTTGATATATACTGGAGAATAAACGTTTCTGTAAATATTTACTCACAAAAGAACTCATCATTTGAAAGTTTTATATCATTTAATTACCTTTTCTTTCGGTATATTTAGAGAAATTTCTCCATTTGCTCATAGTACAATATTATTTTTTGATAAATCTTTTTCTGAACATTCTGAGATTGGCTTCTGAATTTTCTCTTTTTTTACGAATCTTATTGCTATATTACCATCCTTTTCTGTAATATTATTTTTCGATTTTTCTTCTTCTGAACATTCTATAATTGGTTTTAGATTTTCTCATTTTTCATCCATCTTTAGATATATAATTCCATCATTCTCCACAATATTATGTTCTGATTTTTCTCCTTCTGAGCATTCTGAAAGAATCTTTATTTCTTCCTCTTCTTCTGTGACTTCAACAAAAATTGTACCTCCTTTTTCGGTAATTTTGTGTGATTTTTTCTCACTTGAACTACATTCTGAAAGTTGTTTTAAATTTTCAATTTGATCTGTTCTTGTTCATACTGCCCAGTGATTTGGATATTCATCAAGAATCGCTGAGAGATTTCATTTTTTATACTTTTCTGCTAATACTCATGATATTACACGACCATTTCGTCCACTATCATCAAATATTGGTAAATTACTTGGTGGAGCGATAACTTTATATTGCATCCATTCAATAGCTGGTGAACGGTTATATAATCCATCTGGAAAATGGTATAATGAACATAATTCATTAGTTGAAAAATATGAATATTTAGAGAAGAATCATGTTAAATACATCTGAACTGCAGCTCTCCATAGTGTTATGTAGAAAAAACCAAATATATCGTGTTTAAAATTTGATGATCAAAGAGCATTACTATATTCATCACTATAAACATTGTATGCACTTTCCAGATTATTTAAAATTTCTTTTGGTTTTCATTTTACGTTACTAGATGCAATTATTGAAATTGTAGAACGAAATGTTGGATTTGCTGCTTCTTCTCACATTGCATTTCTACTATCTTCTTTAGCCTTTACCATACGAACCATTGTTACATCTTTTTCTTCTTTTTTACTAGATATTAATTGATTTCTAGGTCAGAATATAGCGTATTCAATCCATTTAAATGGATTAATTAAATTTTTAAAACTCCATCGTTTTGATTCATATAAATCAAGATTTTTATATAATCTATCGGCTGCTATTTCTCTACGAGAATTAAAAGTTGAATTCTCTGGTTTAGCAACTAAAACTATACTTACAGTATCTTCTGCACTTACCTTACCCATCGAATCTATGATGTTATTGATTGGATCATCTGGTGTATTTTTATAAAGTTTAATGGTATATAATGGATCTTTTGTTGTCTCAAGAACCTGGATATCAGAATATTTTCTCTTGAAAAATTTTGGCCTAGCTACCATTTCGATTGATGCAGATGCATATTGTGATGCTATCGCACTTTCTACCATATCTTGGTATTCTGGATATGTTCAAACTAAACATGTAAGTTGTGCATCTTCGTATTGGTATATAAAAACCAATTTATGTTTTCAGAAAATCTTTCACATAATTTTTTCATGTGTACTTATTTCATTCATTTTATGTAAATTTCATAGAACTTGGGACATTCTACCAATTTTTTCTTTCATATCCTTAGCAATTTCTTTCTCCTGTTCACGATCAGATTTTCCATCTCATCTTGGTAAAAGTACTTTTAAGAATATAAGCCTATGTGAATTACAAAATGCATATGCATATCTAAGAAATATTTTTCATACTCTAATAAATAAACTTATTAAAAACAACATAAGTAGAAAAACTAATATTCATTTTCCTACTAATCATAAAAAATTTAAGATTTGTTCTGGACTATTAATATTATTGAAATCAACTGATTCTACAGATGCTTGAAATCGATTTCAACTTGATTTTTCTTGTTTTGTTTCTTCTTTAATTGGTTCTTTTATTTCTATTTTTTCTTCTTCTGTTTCCATCCATATATTTAGTGTATCTTTTACTGCAACTATACTATTATTAAAAGAAGATAAACATGCTGATTTATCATCTCATCGTGAATCTTTCATAAGCTTAGAAACATTTTCAATTTGAGAAAAACCACCATGTATAAACTGGTCATGAAGTGCTGTCGTACAATTTTCTTGTGTAACTTCCATTAAGGTTGGTTCATTGTTAATAAATTCCACTTCTAATTATAATCCGAAATACTAAAAAAGTCAAAAAAAATCAGACTTTTTATATATAAAAAATATTTAATGAAATATTATAAATTGACTTTTTTTATTATTTGTATATAAAGTACACCAATATAAACAAAATTTCAATTTTCAAACAACAATAAAAATTTTTTAGTTTTATGAAACAGTATCTTGACTTATTAAACGAGATTATGTCCAAAGGTACGGACAAAGCTGACCGTACTGGAACTGGTACAAGAAGTATTTTTGGACATCAGATGAGATTTGATTTATCAGAAGGTTTTCCCCTCCTGACTACGAAGAAAGTCCACCTGAAGTCGATTATCTACGAGCTCTTGTGGTTCATCGCTGGTGACACGAATGTGAAATATCTGCAAGAACACGGAGTAACTATCTGGGATGAATGGGCTGATGAAAACGGCGACCTTGGTCCTGTTTATGGTCATCAATGGCGTAGCTGGCCAGCTCCCGATGGAGAAACTATTGATCAACTCTCACAGGTAGTTGATACAATCAAGCGAAATCCAAATTCTCGACGGATGCTGGTAACTGCTTGGAATCCTGCAGAAGTTGACGAAATGGCTTTACCACCGTGTCATTGCCTATTCCAGTTCTATGTAGCCAATAGCAAACTTTCATGCCAGCTATACCAGCGCAGTGCCGATACTTTCCTCGGCGTTCCGTTCAACATTGCATCGTATGCTTTGCTGACGATGATGATTGCGCAGGTATGTGGACTCGAGCCAGGTGAGTTCATTCATACTACAGGTGATACTCACATCTATCTCAACCATTTCGAACAGGTACATACGCAGCTATCCCGTGAACCACGACAACTGCCTAAAATGCGGATTAATCCTGATGTGAAATCAATCTTCGACTTCAAGTATGAAGATTTCACTCTAGAAGGATATGATCCTTGGCCAGCAATCAAAGCTCCTGTATCAGTGTAATGTGTTTAAACGTTTAGAAAAAACCGCGGGAAGTTTCTTTCCTGCGGCTTTTTTATGTGTTAGATTTTTATGCAACAGTTAGTCAGAATGTTACTTTTCCATTTTCACTTTCAAATGTATCTGAACGTGTATCTGAGTCAGTACTTCATTCTGAAATATCGATAATCAATGCTTCTTCTTTTAAGAATTCTGAGAATTCTTTAACGATATTTTTCATATCTTCACTGTCTGATTGATAGTGCATATTTACTCTAGCATCTACACTGAAATCAGCATCTTTTCTCATCTGATTGAGAAATCTGGAAATCTCACGAGCAGTTCATTCTCTTTTGAGATCATCTGTGATTTCTAGGTCTAACTTTACGATTGTATTTCATTCTACAGTTGTATCAGTTCCATCTAATCATTCATATACTATTTCATAATCTCATTCATCTAATTTTCGAGTGTGTCATGCGTTATCAAAAACTTCAATTCATCACTCTACTTCACGAACGTTTCACTGTTTTCAGTTGGCAATAATCTGTCATGTATCTTTTCCAAATTTTGCAGAAAGCTGACCTCCTAGAGGTTTGTAAACTTTCGTAATTGGTTTATCTGATTGATAAATGTCTACATCTTTTACATTGATTTCTTCCTTGATAATATCTCCGTATTTATCTAGAAGCTCTTTTTCATTTAGCATGATTCATTAGTGAACTGATAAAATTCTAATTTTTATTATATTAAAGTATCGAATAAATGCAAATGGAATAATCTTGTTTTTTATAAGCAAAACTTTAAACTTTACTTGTTCAGAATTATATTTATTTTGTTTGAAATTATATGAAATCTATTCTTAAAAATCTGAAAATATATAAACTTTGACATGGATGAATCTGAATTTCATCACTTTCTGATGGGAAAAAAGTTTTGGTGAAATGATGAGCTTTGCCTGGAAGTACAGTGGATGTAACAGTGGTAAAGAGAAGAAAAGATTATATCGAAGCACACATTATAGAAACTAAAAAATATGACGAAAATATAGCAGATGGAGAGATTTTTTGTCCTCATTTTTTTATACCAAAATGAATCAGTGAACCTAATCAATGAACTGAAAAAATCGGTTGTGGATGATGTAAATGGCAAATGATGAGCTACAATAGACAATTGGAAGTTAAGCAACAATTGGTAGCAGATGCATTTAAAAAATTGAATAAAAATTTAGCAGAAAATTGAAAAGAAATACAAATTTTACCTATAATTCCATCTCCACTAGAAAAGTGATATAGAAATAAAATCGAATTCAGTTTTGGGGTTTATAAACAGCAAAATCCAGAATTTCGTCAGTGAATCAAAGAATGAAAAACTGAAGAAGAAATTTTGAAAATATGAATCAATAAATACGATATAGACTGTAATCAATGCTGTGGATTTCACAAACAATGAGAATTTGCAAAAATAGTGAATGTAGATAGTTGTGGATTGATTTCAGAGAAAATGAATCAGATTTATGAAACGATTAAAAGTTTGTGTTTTAATTCATGATTACCAGTTTTTGACCAGAAAACTCATCAATGATTTTTTCGTCATTTGGTGATTCGTGAATGAATTCACACTGAACAATTGATGGTAAATCTTTCCATTTCTTTTGGAAATTTAAATGAAGAACAGACTAAACTCTGGGAACAATTGATGGAAGATTTTAAGGCAAATGAGTTTTTGAAAAAAAATGTGACGACTTTTGTCATCACTTATAATGAATGACTATCAGATACTGTGAAAAATGATCAATCTGAAACTAAAGTTTTTTGGTGAGATGGATATATTCATGAACAGTTAAATTTCACTCAGTCGAAGAAAAATAAAGAAGATTTTATTGATGAAGAAAATGAAAATTCTGACACTGAAGTGAGTAATGAAACTAAATTAACATTCAGGATTTCACCTTTTTCTTTCTTCCAAACTAATACTTTATGAGCTGAAAAATTATTTGGAACTGCTTTTAGTATGTTATGAAATTTTGAGTGAAATTTGTTAGATTTATATTGTGGAGCTGGAAGTATCGGATTATCACTTTTGAAGATGAATAATTCAAAAAATAAAGATGCAGAATTGATTTGAATTGAAATCGTAGAAGATGCAATTCGTGATGCAAATGTGAATGCAAATATAAATGGACTAGAAAATCAGAGTTTTTTCGTAGCTTCACCTTGTGAAAAGGTTTTGAATAAATTTCCAGAATTGGAAGAAAAAATCAAAAATATTTGAGTAGTTGTGGTAGATCCTCCACGTGAATGACTACATCCAAATGTGATTGAATGGATTGGAAAATTAAAGAAAGAATATAAATTCAAACTTCTCTACATTTCATGTAATCCTGTGACTATGGCGAGAGATATTGAAATGCTGGTAAAAGATCAGTGATTTAATGCGAAAGAAGTTCAACCTGTGGATATGTTTCCACACACACATCATATTGAAGATATATGTGTTTTAGAGTAATTTTTTGAAATGAAAGAAGGATTAGATTTGAGTAAATATCAAGATAAAAAACTGATAGCATTTGATCTATATGGAACATGTATAGATCATCCTTTTAAGGGTGGATTATCGTGAGATTTGATAAAAATTATGGAAACGAATCCGATTACTATGCAGGATATACAAGAATGAAAAATAGAAAAAGACTGAAAAAAAATTCAGATTACCAATAAATTAATTGAATATATTAGAAAAGATATTGAATGAACTTTATTATTTCCAGAGACTTTAGAAGCTCTGAAATATATAAAAGATAGATGATATCAGACTGCTGTAGTTTCAAATTTATCCAAAGATTATGCTGAACCTTTGTATAAATTGATTCCTGAATGAGATTTTGATTATGAAGTATTATCTTTTGATGTTTGAGCAGCTAAACCTGATCCAGAAATCTATAAATATTTGAAATCATTGTCGTGAATTGATTTTAAAGATATAGTGATGATATGAGATAGTCTAAAATCTGATGTTTTATGATCTCATAATGTATGAATTACTCCAATTCATTTAAATAGAGATGAAAAATGAATTAAGGAAGTTCACAAAAAATGAATAGATTTTATCCAGATTTCTACTTTAGCTGATTTGAAAGAAATATTTTAAACAATTATATCTTTTTCTACCATTCTTTTTTCATACTTATACACACCAAATATACGCAAAATCATAAATAATATAAATCATATAATACTAACTACCCAAAGCAAAATTTTAAAAACTCAGACTAATAATAAATATCAAATTACTATTCATGCAATTTGGATTCATCAGTTATTTTGAGCTTTTTCCAAAATTTTGATATAATGATTACATGTAGATCTGGAAACTTGGTTTGTTATTCCAACTGTTTGATTTTCTATAGAATTTCTGATATTCATGAAAAAACTTTCGACAGCGTCTGCACTCGCTAATTCTTCAGATTTGGATAATGGATTTCATATTGCATAAAATTCTGGCATTTGTACTGTTTTTACTTCATCTTCTGTAAATCGTGAAGCAATTTTATTTCGAGTATTTTTAAATGGATTTATAGTAGTTTCCACCACTTTGGTTGGAAATGCATGAATATCATCGCATGTGAATGGAATCTGTGTATATTTTCACATCATAAAAACACAGAAAAATACAGTTAATAAACTAGTAATGAAAAATCATCATTGATTAAAATATACAAATGGAGAAAAATTTGTGCGGTGATTTAGTTTCCAATCTAGCGAAAATAATAAAGTTCACATAGCCACATTGAATAAAATCAATTCTGCTACTAAATATCGTGAAAATCAAATTATTACAATAAAACTTATTGTTTCGATTAAAAATATCAGAAATATAAATAATGATTCATATCTAAATTTAATTTTATAAGAGTCTAAAGCTATAAAATAAATAAGAAGAAATAGAATTATAAAGCTGATAGCTGGAAATATAAATCATTTTCAGAAAAATAGCGATATTGTACAAGCTAAATAACTCATAATTCACAACATAACAAAAATAGTAAGTCTAATTTTAGCTTTTAAATTAAATTTTCTGTAATCTTTTAGTGATTTTGCTTGAGTTAAATCGTCAATATCTGGCATATTTTATCTAGAAATAAAGTAAATTTATAATAGGTTCTCGTAATATAATTTCTAGTATAAATCAAATAATCATTGATGGTAAAAATGGTATGACATTTTCAAATCAATATGGTTTTTTGGATTTTTTCTTCTTTGTAAGGAAATGTTTGATTAATAATTCTATTATAAAATATAATAATCAAACTAATGAACTAAGAATTATAAATAAACAAACTAGATAAACTCGTTCAAATATTCATTCTGGTTGTAGGAAAAAAACTAACCATGCTCATAAAATCGGAGCTATAATTACATCTCAAAGTCAAAATCATTCGGCATCTTTTTTATATTTTTCTTTAACATAATTTTTCGATCAATAATAGATAAGTAAGAATACCAAAGTAAAAATTCAGATTCAGAGTAATATTTCTAATTTATTATTTCAGAAAAATAATGTGAAAAATAGGGTAATTATTGCTAAAAATACGGTTGCTGTGATATGTAATTCATAAGTTTTGATATCATAGAGAAATATCAATCGGAGTAATCGAGCTGAAATCGTGATAAAAATCGTGAAAATATATCATTCTCATATTCAAATATTATAACCTGGAATTCAATATTTTGAAAGTATGAAAAATACGGATAGAAATATTATCACAGTTGTAATTTCTAAAAATGGATAGAATCGTGAAATTGGAGCTTTACAATATTCACATTTTCATCATTGGAATAATCGAGAAAAAATCGGAATTAAATTTCTAGCTTCTAATTTATGATGACATTTAGTACATTCTGAACGTCAAACTAAGAATCATTTCCAAGTTTCTTTAGTTGGCCATTCTCATAAACGATAAAATATTACAGATCCAAAAGATCCAAACACCAAACCAAGGAAAATTATTGTAATGATTATTAGAGTATACATATTTTCATCTAAAATGATTAAATTTTTATGCAATAGTAACAGCTGTTCCTGATGCTGTAACCATTAGCATACTATTTCATTTTCCTAGTACTTCATAGTCAATATCAATACCAACTACAGCATTAGCACCTTTTTCCATTGCACGTTTGGTTAATTCTTCTAAAGCAGTTTCACGGGCTTTTACAAGTTCTTCTTCATATGAACCTGAACGACCTCATATCATGTCGCGAATACTTGCGAAAAAATCTTTAAATAAATTAACACCGCTTATTACCTCACCAAAAACAATACCGTGGTAACTTGTAATACGTTTTCATTCAACTGTAGGTGTAGTTGTTAATATCATGATTATATATTTTAAAAAAATAAAATGTTTTTTATTCTTTAACGTAAATAGTTTGTGAAGGAAATGCAAATTCTATTCATTCTTTATTAAACTTTTCTATTAATTCTAGATATATTTTCTCATTTATTTTTAAACTTGCTTCATAATCTGGATTTAGAATATTATAACTCATAAGAAAGTTTATACTAAAATCTCACATTTTTTCTAAATAACATCGTTCATATTCTACATCTTTCTGCTGTGAAACTATATCTTTGATAATTTCTGGAATAAGTTTCAGTTTTTTAACTCATGTATCGTAAGTCACTCAAATAGAAATTCTCTGTCTTCTATTTTTCATAGTTCTGTAATTAATTACTTCTGTCGCGAGAATATTACTATTTGGAATTATAACTTCCTGTCATTGAACTGTTTGAAGTGTTGTAGATTTTAGAGTAATTTGTTTTACTGTTCAGATTTTTTCGCTACTTCATTCTCAGATTTTGATATAATCACCAACTATAAATGGTTTACTAAGAATTATAGAAAAAGAAGAAAATAAATCTGTCAGAATGTTTTGTAATGCGAATGCAACTGCGATTCAAGCTATTCCAAATCATGCTAAAACTGGTGTTAAATCCACTCAAATATTAGTCAAAAATACAAAAATTCATAAAGCTCGAACTACGACAGTTACTATAGTTTCCACACTTTTTTTTGCTGTTTTATCCTTGCGAAAGAATTTCTCTAACGAGAAATCTATACATTTTATAGCAATTTTTATAACGAATATAGTAATTATAAATAAGAATATAGCCTTTAATACTAAACTAACTTTTTCAGAGAAAGTTAAAAAACTGAGAGCTATATATATTTCAATCGCTACAAAAAGCCATTTTGGAAATTTATTCATAATTTTACTCAAGTATTGTATCCATTTTTTGTCTGATTCTTTTTCTGAATCTAATTTTTTGAGTAAAAAATCTACAATTAAATATAAAACTAAAAATATCAAAATTGATACAACTATTTGTCATATTGTATTTTGATATATCGTAGTATTAAAAATATTTTTTATAGATTCTGGCATTTTTTTATTTATTATTTATAAAAAAATTTACTCTGATTTTTCTTCTTTTTGAATTATAAATTTTTTAGGATTTTTCTGCTTATGAACTGTTGGACTATCAATTTTTTCTATAATAGCGTCCAAAACTTTATCTACATTTTGACCTGTTTTTCATGAAACACATATAATTTCATCGGCTGGAATTCATATTACATGTTCAATTTCTGCTGCTACTCTTGCAGGATTTGCAGCTGGAAGATCAATTTTATTCAAAACTGGAATAATCTCTAATCACTGATCTATAGCTTGATATAATGTAGAAAGAGTTTGAGCCTGAATTCACTGACTCGCATCAACTAGCAAAATTGCTCATTCTACTGCGGCGAGTGAACGAGAAACTTCGTACTGAAAATCTACATGACCTGGAGTATCTATCAGATTTAATTCATATCATTTCCACTGCATTCTAGCAGGAGTAAGTTTGATAGTAATTCATCTCTCCTGCTCAATGTCCATTCTGTCTAAAACCTGACTATGTTCCAGTTTTCTAACTGTTCATGTGATTTCGAGCATTCTATCAGCAAGTGTAGATTTTCCGTGATCAATATGAGCTATTATACAAAAATTACGTATATGTTCTGTGGACATACTTTTGATTCAAATATCTTTTAAATAACTAAGCTGTTTCTACACCAATTCCTTTAATAACTAAGAAAACCACTAATGCTACAACTATGAAATCGATAGTTCTGGCAAGTAATTTTCCATAAAGAATTCCTCTCCATGAAAGATTTTCTAGTTTATCGATCTTTAATTTCTTTAAAATTGGAGCAAAGATAAGTGGAGTAATAAAATCTTCGATGAAAGATTTAGTCCATTCTCCAACTTTAGTTGCAATTAAAAGTCAGATAGCAACTCAAATTACGTTATAAGTTGCGATAAATTCCATAAAATCTGCTCGCATTAGAGTAAGAAATATAATATAAAAACAATTTTTATATAGATAAATATTAAAATATTTCAATGTTTTTATTTATTGATTTTTATATTAAATTGATTAGACTCTGTGCTCGTGATTAATTATTATTTAATAATTGATCATTTATATGTTTTGTCGTGAGACAAATCTTCCTTCCATTATGAATAACTCGCATTATATTTTAGTGCGAGTTTTTTTTACTTTTTTTTAACATTTTAACATCATTAAAAATTTAGATTTTTTATTTTTAACAAAAATTTTAACATTTTTACATAATTTAACATTCTAATTTTTTATAATAATATTAATTTAGAATTATTATTTTCTACAATTATCATAATTTTAACATTTTTACATTATCATTATTATCAATTTTTTTTTTTATATTTATATATCATATAATAAAAGAAAAATTTAACGAATAAAATGTTGAAAAATGAAAATTAAATCATATAAGAAAATGGTAATGTATTTTTATATTTTTATAAAATTTTTTTATGAAAGATAAGATTAAAAGAAGTATAGTTATTACTATTTTTGGATTATTTTTAGTGTACTTAATTTGGTTGATATCTCAATGAACTATGATAGTACAAAATCAATATGCATGACGAAATATTCCAATGTATGTAATTTTGATAACTATATGTTTATATATGATATGATTATATGGAATATATCCAATTCATGTAAAATTTTCTAGAGCTACAGCATTAGTTATTTGATTAGTATTTATAGTATTATCTCAAGTTGTATTGGCAAATGATGGATATTCTCATATATATATTTGAGATATGTTTTCAGTTTTAGGAGTACTTATACTTATATTATTTCCAACTAATATTTTGACTACTGAAAAGGTAAAAAAAGCAAAAGCTAAAAAAAATGAAGTTATAATTGAGGTTTAGTTTATGATAAAGAATTTATTTTTAAATTAATAAATATTTATTAAAATGGCAGAAGCTGCAAATATTATAGAAATTACATCAAAAGGTCAATTTGATGAAGCTGTAAAATCTGAAAAATTAACAATTGTTGATTTCTGGGCTGTATGGTGTGGACCATGTAGAGTTTTGAAACCATTATTACATAAAATAGCTGGTGAACATCCAGAAATTCAATTATTAACTGTAGATGTAGATGCTAACGGAGATTTAGCTGCTGAATATGATATTAATTCAATTCCAGCTGTATTTATGTTTAAAAATTGAGAAATAGTTGATAGTTTTGTTGGTGTTATGCCTGAAAATGAAATTTTAGAGAAAATTGAATCTAATAAGTAGTATTTCTTAGTTATATATAAAAAACTGACTTTAAAGTCAGTTTTTATTATTTAATGTTTTTTATGTCTAGCTGATGTATACATATCGAAGCATTTATATAACCATGGATTCAAAACTAAATCATAACTACCCCATTGTTCGATTTTTTCTCATCAGAGTGACTCTTTAAAAGCACTTACTCATGCGAGTGGATGATCTGGAAATCATGTTGGAGCTCATCACATCATATCACATCTAGCATATCCGTTATCTCTTGCCCAGCAAAAAGCATTATATTTCAAGAATTGCTGTCATCAGTAGGCATTCTTTCATCTTTCAGAAAATCAATAGAGATATATCATAGTTTTTCAGTCAAATGCACATACACTTCATGCTATAATTTCTCATTCATATTTGGTTACAAAAAGATCTCAATTATTATTTTCTTTGAAATATCTCATTAAAGCTTCAAATTGTCTCCTAGTAATTGGAGTGAATCATTTTAACTGTGAAACTTCACACCATTTACGATAAAAAACTGAATGTTCTTCTGGAGTAGCAACTGAAAACTCAACTCAGTGAGATAGTCATTTTCTCACTTTTTGTCTAGCTCAATCATTAAATCATGCTAAAATTTCTTCGTTAGATTTATCTAATTCATAAACTATATTACTTTCAGGCATATTTTCACGAAAAGCTACTTTTAATCAGAATTCTTTACATACTTTTTCACGTAAATCTAATCTCATATTTTTAACTTCTTCTTCAAATCATTCAGTTTTTTTAACGTTATTAAAAAATCTGATCATAGTGTTGTTTATTCATAATTGGAAACAGATATTTCATTTTTTACTTCAGAATTTTTTCTTGATATAATCTAGCTCTTTGTGAATAAGTTCTATATCATCAGGCAAAAAAACTCACATCACTTGTAGCCATTGGATAGAAAATGGTCAGATTTTTTTCTTTTTAATTAATCAAAAATAATCTTGTCCAAAAAGATGTACTTTGAAAGTAGGTTTTCTATATATTTTTGACTGAATATCCTGTCGCAATTGAGATTGATAAAGATTATAATCTGAAATTGGTTCAAGAGGATATGAATAGAATGATGATAGAGAAGTCACTATTCTCTAGAATGTATATAAAATTATTTAAGCTGAATTATAATATTGAATCAGTCTAAAGTTTCAAGTAAAGTGTAAATTTCTTGATAAAAAGTCTGATATTTTTACAATTAATTATTAAGTTTAAACTTGCTTGAGTATAATTTACAATGACATTTAAAGATCGATGGAGAAATTATAAAAGTATTGGAATATTTTGTGTGATTTTTTTAGTATTTTTAATAATTTTTATAATTTGGAATATTTTATGAAAAAATGAAAATAAAATTCAGACTGAGGAACGAGTAAATATTTCAGATTTTCCTACTACTCTGGAGATAGATAAAGAATGAAAATTATTATCATATCCAGAAGTAATGGTTTTAGCTGAAACTGACTGAAAAATAATGAATATGAATGTAACACAGTGAGATATAGTTGAAGAGCGAGATATTTTAATGCAGATATGAGAAGAAGATTGAATAGATGAAAATACTGATATAGATACAAGAATTGGAAGAAAATTTGCTGAATATTATCAAGTGAAGGATGAATATGAACAGTTTGAATCAGATTTTTGAGATGAAATTTCGATTTTGGAATCAAAATTGATGCAGTATAATGTAGAATTTAGTATAGCTGTAGATATACAGAATGAAAAAGATATAGAATCTATACAAGAAAAAATTCAGGATGTAGATTGAAATTTAAATTTATTAAAAAAACAGAGAGATAGTTTAAAATCTGATATGATGAGACTAGAAAATGAAATATTAATAGAGAATCAGGAAAATATAGAATATTACTATGAATTGGATAAAAAAATGCCAAGAGCTCCAATTCAATGAGTTGTATCAGAAATTTATGTACAAGAGTGAGATGATGTAAAAATTGGAGATGAATTATTAAAAATTATAGATAATACATATAGTCCAGAAATAGCAGTTTGATTGAGTTTTAATGAATATGTACTTACACAGGATTTAACATGAGTGATGATAATTACTGAAAATGAGAATCGATGAGATTCGTATTATGAATGAGAGATTTATACTCGTAGTCCAAAAATCAATGAAGACTGAGAATATACACTTACCGTTAGAATATTAGAAGAAGTTTCAGATTTGATTTTGAATGATAAGAATACAAAAATTACTGTAATTTTTACAAAAGATTATCCAACTATTTGGATTCCAAAAAATTGTTTCACACATATGTGAAAAAATAGTTGAATACTGACTTTACGTGATGGTGAAGTAATAACTTGAATGGAAGTTTGAATAAAAAATAAATGGGAGAATTGGATAAATATCGATAATTTAGCATTATTTTGACTTGAAAAAGAAGACGAAAAAGATGGAATACAACTATGTATTGAAGATTGGAATAATGAGTGGTATAAAGATGAATCGGTCGTTGAACGGCGTAATCAATTTGAAACATTGGAGGATTTTTGTGCTGAATTTATAAAAGTTAATCCAATGTATTGGACAGGTCATAGAAATGCTGCTGTAGTGTCTTTATTATGATGATTTGGAGAAAAAATTGAAATATTATGTAAATAAATTTTATTATTAGATGAAAAAATATGGAAAGAAAAGATTATTTAGTTCTAGTAAATAAAAAAAATAAACTTCCAGATAATTGGGAAGAAATAACTGAATTGATAGAAGTGAAAAATAGTTTTGGTAAATATTTAAAAATTGAAAAAGAAACATTAGAAAAATTTAACGAATTAAGACAAGATTTGTTAAAAGAATGAGTAGATATTGAGCTAGATAGTGCTTATCGTTCTCTTTCTATACAGAATGAATTTTTTGATAAATTTAAGGAAGAATATGGAATAGAATATGCGAGTAAATATGCAGCACCTGCTGGTTATTCTGAACATCATACATGATTAGCAATTGATATATGTCTAAAAAAAGAAAATGGAGAGATTATATCTGAAAATCATGAAATGATAGTTGAATTGGGTGTATTTGATAGGGTTCATAAAAAAATGGTGGATTATGGATTCATTGTTAGATATCCTGATGGAAAGGATAGTATTACATGATATAGTTATGAACCTCGACATTTAAGATATATATGAGATGTAGATGTAGCTAAAGAAATTATGGAAAAATGATTAACTTTGGAAGAATATTTGAATAAAGCGTGAAAATAGTTATTAATTTAGTGTTTTATTTTTTATTGTATAGTTTATGAAGAAAACATTGTTATTAAGTTTGGTTTTATTATCTGGTGTAATATTAGCTGCATGTGAAAATAAAACAGAGAATTTATGAGATAATTCATCTTGTTCTTTATGAGATGATAAAACAGATTGTTCAGTAGATCTATCACTAGATGATTTAAATATTAATGAGGATCAGATGAATATCGATTATTTGGTTTTGGTAAATAAAGAGAATAAATTACCAGATGATTGGGAAAATAAAGTTGAGTTAGTAGAAGTTCAGAATGCATATGATGAAACAATCAGAGTAGAAAAAGAAGCTTTGGAAAAATATGATGAATTGAGAGATGCTTTATTGGCAGAATGAGTAGATATTGAACTAGATAGTGCTTATCGTTCAGTAGAAAAACAGCAACAAGTTTGGGATGATTTTGAGAAAGAATATGGACTAGAATATACACAGAAATATGTAGCTGTTCCATGATATTCTGAGCATCATACAGCTCTAGCTATAGATATCTGTATAATTAAGGATGGAGTATTGATATATGAAAACGATGATATGATAGCAGAACCTGAAATATTTGCTAAGATTCATGAAAAATTAGCAGATTATGGATTTATTCTTAGATATTTGGAATGAAAAGAAGATATCACATGATATGGATATGAGCCTCGACATTTGAGATATGTATGAGATGTAAATGTAGCTAAAGAAATTATGGATGGTTGATTAACTCTTGAGGAATATTTATCTCAAGCAAATAAATAATCATTAATTAGTATTTTTATCTTTTTAAAATATAAAGTTATGAAAAAGACAGTATTATTAAGTTTAATCCTATTATCAGGAGTTTTATTAACAGCTTGTGGAAAAAATGATGAAGTGGTAGTAGATGATACAACTACAGATGTAGCTCTTACTGATTGTCAGAAAGCTATAAATAAATATTTAGATGGAGCAGATAAAAGTGGAAAATGAAATGAAGTAAAATCATGAGATAATATAGTAGTAGACTATATTTGACGTTTACCAGATGGAACTGTATTTGATACAAGTATAAGATCAATAGCTGAAGCATGTGGAACATATAGTGAAGGTAGAGATTATACTGAATGATTATCATTTCAGGCATGAGCAGGTCAAATGATAAAATGATTTGATGATGGAGTAATTGGAATGAAAGTTTGACAGACAAAAACAGTTCAGTTTGGTGCAAAAGACTGATATGGAGAATATGATAAAAGTTTAGTAGCTACAGCTCCAATAGATGAGGTATGAGATATTAGTCAATTTTCTGAAGGAGATACAGTTTATCTATGAATGTGATATCCTGCTAAAATAGTAAAAATAACAGAAAAAGAAGTAACTTTCGATATGAATCATGAATTAGCAGGAAAAGATTTGATATTTGATATAACTATGAAATCTATCAATTAATTTAATTTTTTATTGTGAATAATTATGGAAATTCAAAAATCTGTGGAAGAATATTTGAATAATTCTGATAAGGAATGACAGTGAAATGAAGTGAAAATCGGGGATAGTATTACTGTAGATTATATTTGACGTTTGGAGGATGGAACTGTATTTGATACAAGCGTAGAATCAGTAGCAAAAGCATGCTGAAAGTATAATGAAGGTAGGGATTATGGAGAATGATTAACTTTTGAAGTGTGAGCTGGACAGATGATAAAATGATTTGATGATGGAGTAATTGGAATGAAAGTTTGACAGACAAAAACGGTTCAATTTTGACCAGAAAAATGATATGGTCAACGTAAAGAAGAATATGTAATGACTTATTCTGCAGAAGAAGTATGAGATTTGAGTAGATTTACTGAAGGTCAGAGAGTATATCTATGAATATGAGCTGCAGCATTGATTACGAAAGTTACAGATAAAGAAATAACATTGGATTTAAATCATGAATTAGCGGGAAAAAATTTGATATTTGATATAACTATTAAGTCAATCAACTAAGTTTTTATTTTCTATATTTCATACAATGGAGCTTAAAGTTTATGATTGAGAATTTTTTGAGAGAGGTAAGATGTGGTATATTATTTTTGCTTGTGTGATATTATTGGTAGCTGTATTGTCTGTACTATCAAATAATGTGGTATGATGAGTGATAGTTTTATTGTTTGCTTCCGGATATTTGTATTTTTCACTAAAATCAAATAAGACTACAAAAATGATTATATGAAAAAAAGTACTTGAGGTTTGAAAGACAATATATCAATGGGAAACTTTGAAATGATTTGTATTGGAATATCACACTAAAAAAAGAAAGATTCATAACATAGTTATAATCGATAATAAAAATGATCCAAAGATTTATACAATAAATGATACAGCTAAAAATATAGAGGGTTTTGTAAATGAATTGAATGGTTATATTCCTATGTTGGAGACATATCCACAGAGTAGTTTCGATAAATTTGTGAGAAAATTGAAGTTATAATCAGATTTTTTGTAAAGTTTTTGGTGTATGAAATATAGAATTTTTTAAGTAGAAAATTTAAATGTCGTGACATAAG
>Ga0247609_10001525_pt1 | contig 27192 bp, 19 predicted proteins | sample 172DNAGHGlowgp2_FD_193487 | JGI IMG/M metagenome (GOLD analysis project Ga0247609, IMG submission 193487) | Sheep rumen microbial communities from Palmerston North, Manawatu-Wanganui, New Zealand - 1728 DNA GHGlow gp2 | ecosystem: Host-associated > Mammals > Digestive system > Stomach > Rumen ...
GATTCATTACCAAAAGTACCATATGATTATTTTTCTGGTAATAACAATGTTCTTTATATTAATTATGATGAATCTTCTCCTGAAAAATTATCATATGATAAAAATAGTTTTGGATTCATAGGTTCATACGTTTATACTGATGAACAAAATAAGGAAATGACCCTTTCAATTGAATATGTTAATTTACTTAAAAATAAAGAATTTACAAATTTATTAAAATATATTGAAGATCATATAACAATTGATGTCGATGATCGTGGAGCTGATTTATTGACTGATAAGAGATATTTATCTAAGCATACAGATGAAAAATCACGTAATACAATAGAAGGAATACTTGAATTTTTATATTCATCAGATTATACAACTTGGTGGACAATAAAAGATAGTGGATTAGGAACTATTGAAAATGAGTTAAGAGAAAATCTATCTGAGATTGGATATTATGATTTACTTGCTGGTTTCTTATTATATGGAACAGATGAAATAAAAGATAAATTAGAAAGAAAGTTCTTTTCAAATTTTGGATATCATCTTAAAGCTAGATCATTCATTGAGTTATCTAATTTAAAAACTATAATTGACTGGATCAATAATGAATTAACAGAAGATAATATTGATACAGTTGTTGATGGTATTATGGATGGAACAATATGTGTAATGTCATCAGAAATGAAAAGTAGAACAGAAAATCAATAATATTAAGAAAGTTGGTAAATATGAAAATTTTAAGGAAATATGTAAATGGTAATTATGGCGTTACATTATATGATAATGGAACGAAGATTAGATATACTAAATGTGATAAAATGATTCCAGCATTTGCTGAAAATATTGATATAAAAATAACAAATTTTTGTAGACAAGAATGCCCATATTGTCACGAGGGTTCTAATAGATATGGATACCATTGTGATATTGATTTACCATTCTTTGATACATTACACAAGGGTCAAGAAGTTGCTATCGGTGGAGGAAATGCATTAGATCATCCACAATTTAAAGAACTTTTAGAGAAGCTAAAAAAGAAAGGTGTAATAGCAAATGTAACAGTTCATTTTGAAGCTTTTAAAGCATATCGTGATATTCTTGCAGAATATGTTTCTGAAGGATTATTATATGGTATTGGTATTAGTGTCACAAATATAAATCAAATAAATTTATTTGTTGAACCAGAAATGCAGTTGAAAGATTCACTTTTAAATAATATGGTATTCCATATTATTAATGGTATATTTGATTTAACTTCATTAACATCAGAAAAATTATTATATAAAGATAAAATCAAAATTTTAGTATTGGGTTATAAAAAGTTAAGACGTGGCGCAGACACAGCAATTTTGAGTCATTATGCGCCAGATTCAAAAGTAAGGCAATTAGAAAATGCAAACAATATTAAGTTTATGAAAGATCTAATAAACTCAAATACATTTGCAGCAATATCTTTTGATAATCTTGCAATTGAGCAATTAAAAATTAAAGATGCTGTTAGTGAAGATGTTTGGAATACAAAGTATATGGGTGATGATGGAACATCAACATTCTATATAGATTGTGTTACTGAAACATTTGCGCAGTCATCAACCGCGCCATTTGATGAAAGATATCCGTTAAAGGATAATGTGGATGATATGTTTAAATTTATTAAAGAAAGGGTTTGATATATTGAAAATTAAAATTAAATTTATCCATAACATTATAAATTCTATATTTTATAAAAAGAATACAGAAACTATTACTGACTTTTTACATAATATTGCTGATGTATATGATTATAATAAATATACTGATAAAAAATTAAAAGAATCAAAAATAAAAATGGAAAATATTCCAGATGAGATATTTGAAGATATTCATACATTAACTACTGTAATATTTACTATTTCTAATATTGGATTAGCTGCTTGTTGTAATGTAAAGTCAGAAGATAAAACATTCTCATATCCAATAAATTTTGCAATGAATTTTTCTAAACTAAATTTAGAATTTCATCGCAGATGCAGAGAAGATCAATATGACTTATCGCAATGCGACTTACTTATTGAATTAGAAGTAATCAGATATGTTATGCAATATTATAATCATATAGTAGAGAATTATAATTTAAGTGATAAGGTATTAGAAACAATTAATGGGTTTCTATTAAAACTTCTAAGTACCGCTATTGCTAACTTTAATAATAGTGAAAGAGAATCATAAGATTCTCTTTTTTTTTATTTACTCCATACTGGAACAATTAATTATTAATAGCGAGGTGAATGCAATGAAAAATATACATAAATTTATTTTTGGATTATCATTTTTTATGCTAATTTTATGCTCGTTTTTTCTATGTTCCAAAACAACAACCGTTTATGCTGCAGAATTAGGTGCAGAACAGTCAACATCAGAAACAACTACAGCAAACAACGTAACTACAACTATATATAACTACATTACATCAATTGACGTATCATCAATACCATCTGAAATTAAAGAAAAAGAAGGTAAAGACTGTGTAATAAACATTAAATATCAAGATGATTATAGGCCAAGTGGCATATACACAGATGACTATGATAATGATGGTGTAATTGAGACATATGAATTAAAAACTGAAAAGCTTACATATTATATAGATTCTTCTTCAAGTAATGGTAAAGGATATGTTTATTTTGTTGGATATGATGCATCTGGTAATGCTAAAGTAAATGTTGCTGGTGTTGAAGAAGGTTCTTGTAAGATGATATTCCACGGTAGTTATCACGAAAGAACAGATACTTCATCAACTAGAGTAACATACGATATCTCAGTAAAAGCATATGAGAGTATTGGAAGTATTATCACTGGCATATTAACATCAAACACTGTTTTAATTCTTATTTTATCAGTTGCTTTTACAGTAGTTGGTAAGTTTGCAATTAAGATTTTCAGATTCGGCGTTAACTATAAATCTAACTTCGCATCAGTTGAAGATAATGAGAAATTCAAGACAGATATTAGAAAAGAACTTGCTGCAAATAAAGAGCAAACTCGTGATGATGTTCTTAAGTTATGCTTCCGTGAAATAGCTAGAGAAACAAGGCCAGTAAGAGATTTACAAGATCAATTATCTAAGTTTGAAAAGGATAAGAGTGTATTAGATGTTCGTTTAGATAACTTTGATGATAAGTTTGAAGAAATTAAGAGAGTATCTCAAAATATTAATACATTATCTACAAAAGTTACTAGACTTGAATATGGTGAAGGAACATCTGGCGAAAGACGTACTGGAAAATAAGGGATTTATTAATCCCTTGTTTTTATTGGAACAATTAATTATATATTTACCAATAAATATTAAATGAGGTGATAACCTATGAGATTAGCAAAATTAATTTTAAACTTAATATTAATATGCGTTACCTTTGTGTTAGTAACTCTTGCAGAATTTACAATCTATAACTTAATAGCTCTTCCGGCTGGAAGTAACTCAACTATTGCTTTCGTATCACAGGATACAAATGATGATGGTCACGACGATAATGTATCATATTTTGACACATTTGCATTCTTAGGTGATGACTTAAAAGAGTCTGTAACAAGAGAACCACGTTATATGATTCGTAGTTGGTTCAAGTGGGATTGGTGGCAAAATGGAATGAAATGGGCTGATGTTGCAGCTGAAGCAGTAGTTGGTGTTTGCGTTCCAATCTTTGCACCAGTATATGAAATCAATGAAATTAAATATTATTACACTAGTGACACACCAATAAAAGGAAACATTGGAAATGAATATGAAGTTTATGGATTATATGTTTTAACAGAAGAAGAAGTTGGCTTCATTGATAAGAAATCAACAACATATGACCAAGAATTCATAAATACATTTAATGAAACAAAGAAAACAACATTTGCATATGCTGAATTCACTAATGGTATCGGTGATGGTAATGACCGTGTATCTGGTGGTGGAATCTATAAGATCGAGAATGGCGAAATTAAAGAAGTAATCACTTGGTCTAAGTATGGCGATGCTGCAAATTATTCAAGTTCAGCTTGGAAAAAAGAAAACAATTCATTTATTAATGTATTATTAAAATTAAATAAATATAACTCTGTTAATGAAGATGGAACAAATGTATATATTAAATGGAAATATAAATTTATGGATGAAAATGGTGTTATTAAATCATCTACATCATCATTATACTTCCAATTCTATTTAGCAGTTGTTATTTCAATTTGGTTCTGTTATCAAAACCATTTCGTTGTCGATAGAGATGAATTCGGTGGTCTTCATATTGGTGGTGGATTCAGACATAGAAAGCCAAAAGAACCAAGATATGATGATGACGGTAATGAAGTAAAACCACGTCCACGACATCATTTCCATAGACCTCGTTTTTTTAGACGTAAGAAAAAATAGGAGGTACGTGTTATGAAACAATTATCTATTGCATTAGGAATCTCTACAATTTTAGGATTATTCGCATTACTCATTGTAGCTAATCCAGATATAACTGTATCATTTATTGATACATTAAAACCAATATGTAATGCATTAAATATTAAGACTAGAGCAGAAGCACAATCTTATATTGTTATGTGGACGCTAGTTTCATTTGTTGGATGCTTTATAACTATGATATTAGCATTTAAAGGAAAGCAACTTCGTAGATCTAGAGTTAGAACAGCTAGAGAATTAAAACAAAATAATTCAATAGTTGTAAATACTAAGGATGATTTAAAAGAAATTGCTGACGAAGAAAAGAAAAAAGCTAAAGAAGAAGAAAAAGCAGAGAAAGAGAAAGTTAAAAAAGAAAGAAAATCTATTAAAACTATCTTTGCTCGTAAGAAAAAAGAAGCTGAAGAAACTGCTGATGAAGTAGCAGATGAAGTTGTTGCTGTGGAAGAAACAGTTACTGAAACTGTTGAAGAAGTAAAAGAAGAAGCTACAACTACTGCAAAGAAAACAGCAAATACAGCTAAAACAAAGCAACAACAATTAGAAGAATGGCTAAATAATATGAAAAAGAAATAATAAGAGAACATAAGTTCTCTTATTTTATTTATTCATAATAGGCGGAACAATATATTATATATTTAACATAAAATGGAGGTGTTTCTTATGGCAAATAACACTAAAAAGAAATCATCATTCAAGAAATTTTTTGAAGTATTTAAAATAAGAATGCAACTATTAAGACTATGGTTCTTAAAGAACTTATCTGTTATTATAAAAACAGCATTAGTTGTTGTTTTAATATTAGTAATGGTAAATGTAATTGATGGAAAAGATTTCTTACCACTATTCGGTATGAAGCAATCTGATGTTGAATCAATAGATTGGAATACATTTGATGGTATTAAAAATGTAATTGCATCATTATTATCTGCTGGTTTCTCAATTTATGTTTTTTTAAGAAAGACAAAGAGTTTAGCTATAGAAGATATTAAATCTAAAGAGTTAAAGATTGCATTAATTAAAGCCAGATTATATTTTAATGAAAATGGTAAATTATGTAAGAGATTAGAAGAATCAGCTCAAATAGATTTAGATGGTGATGATAAGATTGGCGATACTCCAATCACACAAGTTGAAGATGAAAATCTAGTTACTGGCATTCCAAGAGCTATTGGTGAATTAACAACTATCTTAACAACAAAAATTGATGTTGATGCTGATGAAGATACAGTTGTTGAAGAAGCACAATTAGATGAAGCATTACCAGTTGAAGAAGAATCTAGTATTGAAGAAAAATTATATTCAGAAGAAGTTGGTGCTCCAGATACTGAAGAAGAAACAAAAGCTGAAGGTGATTTAACACTAGAAGAAAAACTAGATGAACTTCAAGTTGAAGGATTAATTAAAGAAAATAAAATTGAAGAAAAGAAGAAAGAAAAGAAGAGACGTAAATCTTTCTTTGGTGAAATCTTAAGAGCATTAAAATTATCTAGATATAGAACAGAACTAGATGATGGATACGATGATGCTTTAAAGAAGAAAAAGAAACCAGTTGAAAAGAAAGAAGAAGAAAAAGTTGAAGAAGTAAAAGATACTGTTGAAGTGGTTGAAACTCCAATTGTTGTTGAAGACACTCAAATCGTAGAAGAGACTACTACTCCAGAAATTGTAGAAGAACAAACAAGTACTCCTATTGTTGAAGAGAAATCAACAACCGAGGAAACTTCACAAGTTCAAGTTGAGATTAAAACAGTTACTATAACTGAAACTAAAAATACAAAAGAAACATCAACAAAATCAGAAAACCAACGTAAGATTGAAGCTATGTTGGAAGAAATGAAAAAGAAAAGAAAATAGGAGGACTAGCATATGTCAAGTATAAGAGACGCTTTATATAAATGTATGTCCAATGATATTGCTGAATCATCAGCAATTACATCAAATAAAATAACATTATTCTCAGTAGGAAAATCTGAAGCATTCTCTATTGCAACATATATCAATTTTAAAGTAAATGATAAAGTTGTTGGTTATGTTAAGATAGATTTTGCATCTGGTAGTAAAGATAATATTGGTGATTATGCGCCATACTATAAATTACATCAATGTACATTAAATTCTGAATATTTTAATGACATTCAAATATATGTTTATTCTGGTGGAAACACTGCATATGATTATATTATGCTTACTAATTTCAAACAAAGTGTAAAACCAACAATTGAAATTAAGAAAGATTTAAATTTCGGTAATTATAATGAACTTTATTCATCTACATATGTTGGAACAATAGATCCATCAGACAAAGTTACTTGGCCACTTCTTGTTAAAATAGAACCAAATACTGAAGTTGGCGATAATGGTAGATATTATCTTACTGAAGATGGAACAGTAAAAGCAGATAAAGTAACAATTCGTTCAAAAACAAATGATGGAACAGAAATTTCTGGTTATCAATCTATATCTGGTGATAATTTAGCTTTTATAAAAAAATTATATGGACTTATAGATAAATCATCATCACAAGAGTTCTTCACTGTTACTACTGATACATTAACATATTCAGGAAAAGCAATTAATTTAACATCATCAAATACTGCAACTGTAACAGCAGTAACTTATTCAAATTTATCAACAAATGTATCATTTGGTAAAACAAATGGATATGTTTCATTAATGAATACATATGCAACAACAAATAATATTTATTATTCTAATTTTAATATTATTGATAAAGCAAATGCAAATAATTATTTTAAACTAGCAAATGGAGCATTAAGTTATAAAAATGCATCTGGACTTACTATTAATATTAGTACAAACACAGCAACAATTACTGCATTGAATTCTGCAACTATTGGATTCACATCAGAAATAAATTTTGATGGTGTATTTAAATTAAATAAAATAACTAAAACTGTTAGTGGCGATGCTATATCTGCAGGAACAACTGCTACTGCACTATCAACTGATATGAAATTAGCTAGAATATCTGATTTATATTATTTTACTGGTAATAAAAATATAGCAACACTTGGTACAATAACTACTGGTGTTTGGAATGGTACTAGATTAACAAGTTCTTACATTCCAGAAGATGTTGTTTATACTAAGTCAACACAAGTATTAGAAAAAAAATCATTTATTGTTAATGGGGAAGCATTAACACCTAATACAGTAATTAACAGGGCAGCTGTTACAACAATTGGAACAACTTCTACTGCATTAGATACAAATGTTCCAACTGAAAAAGCAGTTGTTTCTAAATTAAATGATGTTTTAGGAGACCAAGTCGCATTCAGTGTAAAGGACGGTGTTCTAACAATAACAATATTATCTCAGAAAGGTAAAACTTTGCAATAATGATTACAAAGTATGAAAGGAGTTGATATATATATGGCAGAATATAAAAACGGCTTAGCCAAACCTATTAAATTAGGTTCTGGTACAGCTGATTTCGTTAACGTTGTTAATAACACCGACTCAACTATTATTAATAAAATAATTCTTAACTCACAAGAAGATATTAATGTTGGATTTGATCTTAAAAAAGATACAGATTATGTTATTTGGACAAGAAGTATACCAATTAAATATTATACTGGAACTGGTTTTTCAGTTTCTGGAGATGGTGAAAATGATTCATTTATAACAGAAAATTATACAAAAACATTTTCATTACAAAGACCAAAATATAGAGGAACTGCCAAAATTGAAATTAAGGGGGTTCGCTATTCTGCAACAAATATAAAAACAACAGATGAATATTATAACAATACAGATTTAATGAAATCTATTGGTATTGCATCTGATGGAAATAAAGCAGAAATAACATTAACTCCATCATATGAATATGGTAAATATCACGTTTACTCATCATTTGATACAAGAAATTTAACAATATCTGGATCTGTTGAAAACTGTACACTTACTATTGATGGAAGTTATAATACTAAGAGTTATAAATATTCTGGTTCTCCATTTACAATCAAAGTAAAAATAACTCCAACTAAAGGTTATAGCTATAATGGTTCAGCATCTGCAACAGAAGTAACATTAACGATAAATGATGCATATCTGGCTGAACGTGGAGTTACTGATGATGGGGCAACAAGTGAGTTGTCATTATCGCTTCCATTAAAAGAATCAGATATTGTAAATTATGATTATACATTACCATATTTATCATCATTAACAATAGCAAATAGCATAGTTGATGGAATATCATCTGGAACTAGATCTTTACGTACATTAACTATATTAACATCAACTGATACACCTACTGTATCAAATGGCATTGTGTCATTTAAAGAGCCAATTTATTCAACAGATAATAATAGAAAAGTAACTGTGAATATTACAAAGTCTTACTCTTTATATTATGCATATGCTGTTTCTAGTGCTGGACGTTTTTATAATACAATTAGATCAACATCAATTGGCAAATTTACAAAAGATGGAATAACATATGATGTTTATAAATATGGCAACATTGATTATTCAACATTCACTGTTGCAGCTAATAAAACAGCTCTTGATAATTTCTTAGCTACAAATATTTCTAAAAATATAGCATTTGCTACAAATAAAGTAAAAGTTACAATAAATAGATTAGATACTTATACAACTGGAATAAAAGTTACTTACTATAGCGATAAACAATATAAAACAGTTGAATATATAAGTGGTGGATATGGCTCAGCTATCACGTCATTACCATTTAATATAGATGCAGATTATGGTAGAAAAGTTGAAGTCTCTGTAACCAGATGTTCAGTAAATTATAGACAAGCTTCTGCCGCAAAAACAATTTATCCAACATCGGCACAAACAGTATATATTGGAACAGAATATATTTATAAAACTATTATATTTGCTGAAGGAACAGCTATAAACAGTAGAGGTGGAACTTGGGATAAAACATCTGCTAGTGTTATAAAATATTCAAAAATTAAAACAGTTTATGATAGTAGTAAACCATATCAACTTATTGTTTATTCTAAAGCGCCAGATGAATCAAATTTCACTACTCTAGCAACATTTACAGCAAGAGGATATTATTGGGGTTCTTCTACTTGCTATAATAATAGAATTTGCTCATATACTTTCCCAGTTGATCCATATCATTTATATTTTGGTATAAATGTAAAGGGTGTTGGACGTAGATACACAGTTGATTCAACTTATACAACATATAGTGAATCAACATATGATTTAAAAAATCAACCATTCTATCACACATATGATTATATAAAAGATGTAACAGACACTTTCACAATTTATGCTAGAACATTAGCAACAAAGAAGACTATAAGTGTTACTCTTATTTTTGATAAGAGATACTTTAATAAAATATCATATCGCGGCCAATCTTATTCTTCAAATTATGAATATGTAGCATCTAATAATTCAATTTGGACGAGATCAGATTCTCCAGCATCAATTCCTTGCTATGCTGGTTCAGATTTAGATATATTTGTTGCTCCTGGAGATAAGCCATCTTGGAATTTATGGTCAGCTGGCGAAGTATTTGGTCCAAAACTAACAGTATGGGAACCAACAACATATACATTAGAGCCAGTTATTGATAGTAATGTAACATTCTTATGGAGTACATCTAGAAATGTTGAGCTAGATAATGTAGTTGGCTCATATTATAATAGCAGTGAAGGGGTATTAACATCAAATGTCGTATTACAAACAATATTATCAAAATTAGGAGTATCAAAAACAAGTTTTGATAATATTAGAAATGATATTAATAACTGGGCATATCAATGTGGAAAACTAGAATATTCTAAGAAAGGTTCAACATTAACTAGAACAAATGCTCCATATCAAACATATATCGGAGCTTGGCCTGGATACAAGCGTGATTATTACGGCGATAGAACTCCAAACACAATTTATGATATCACATATTCTATGCGTATTGGATTCTGTCCTAAAAATTATACAGGTGACACAATAGCAGCATCATATTATAACGCCGGCGAATGGAATATAGCATTCTCATTAACTAGTGAAATCAATTCAAGTACTAAGTTTATAACATCAGAAGCATTGGGTAAAGGATTTACATTCCCAGGTTCTGAAAATAGTATTTTTGGATATGCATTTATTCCTATTACATTTACTAAGAGAGTACAATATAATAGTAGTTACGGTACTTATCATAGTGGATATTCATATGGTGATGCTGGTTATTATACATATGGTGTTGATAGCTCAAAAACACAAACAGAAAATGTTGTTATCATTTTACGTTACCCTGTATACTTCAAACCATAAAAAAAAGACAAGGCTAATCCTTGTCTTTTAAACGTAATTTAATGTTCTGTATGCTATATCTGTTATTAAAGATTCTGGTATTTCACATCCTTTTTCTTGTAATCTAGATGTTATTTCTGCAAGAGAAGTTGTATTCTCTGCTGAAATAATAGTGTTTCTAGATTTTAATAATTCTTCCATAATTTCATTTTTATTTATAGATGTTGATAATCCTACTAAGAATCGTTCAATAGTAACTGAAGATTGTTCTTTTGATTTAGTTGTTCTATCTAATTGTAATTTAATAATATTCATTATTAAATTTTTAAACATATTATTTGATTTATCATATTTCTTAAACAATCCTTCATATACTTTTGAAAAATCTGATTCGAATTCTGTTGTTCCTGTTCTGCTATATTCAAATGCCATAAATAATGTGAATAATTCTTTTAATCCTGGTGTTAATATCTTTAATACATCATAAATTGAAGTTTTCTTACACCAGCAAGCAGACATATTTTGACATAATTCTGGTAATGATTCTTTATTAAATTGTGTTTTCTTTACAAAATTAAATACTTTCTCAATATCTGAATCTACATATCTCTTGCTATTATCAAATCTATGTGCTTCATATAATAATGCGCATATAATAGCTTCATCTGGAGTTTCATCACTAATTTCATATTTATATTTATATCCTTTAATTATCTGTTTTGATATAGTAGAAGAATATATTAAATTATAATTAATGTCATCACTTTGGCGATGATTATAATGCATTATTGCTGTAAGTACTTCAACAATATCAGACTTATCTGTTTCAATTGTCTCTTTATTAAATAATGCACCGTCATATAGTAATTCACACATTGATGGTATATATTGATGTAAATTAAAACCAATAAGATCGGCTAATAATGTAATCTTAAATTGCTCAACATCATCTATTGGACTTAGATTATTTATAATTTCAATCTTTTCTTCATTTGTAAAATCTGCATACATTAATCTATCGATAAATGGATAATGCTCTGCTAAAATATACATATAAACTCTATGTATATTCTTAACACTTGATTTATATAATGATTTAACAAATGATGTAATATAATTTATTAGTTTTATTTTATATTCTTTTAATATTCCAATATTATGTCTTATAATTAAATTTGATTCTGGAGATATCATTCTAGCACTCTCAGTAGCTTGCTTTTCTATGAATACAGATGTTTTTGAATCATTTAACAAACTGTTTTCTTCTAGCACAAGTGGCAATGTGCTTGTTCTTTTCATATAATATTCAGAAATAGGATCACTGATTTTATTTCTAATAGAATAATATAAAGAATAAGCAATATCTTTATTGATATTTAACTTAATTATTGGTTTATCTAATAATATATTTATTGTATTTAATGATATCAATAAATTAATATAAATATTTATATTTCTATGTGGATTAGACATACTAATATCTTTTAAGGTATCATATTTTGAACCGTATATCTCGTGATCTTTTACATCTATATTTATTGTATGCTTATCAAATGATACTTTATATGTTATTCTATCAAACGCATTATGTCCAGTTGTACATAAATAATGCTTTAATAAAAACTTATATGCATATAATAAATTATCTGTATTTATATATTGTGTGATATTTCTATAATATATATAATTCATAATTTTTATAAATAATTGTGACTTAATATCAAGTTTTAATCCATAAAAAACAGTTTGATCATTGAATCCATTTGAGCTAATTGAGCATTGTCTATCATAGACCGAAATCAATTTAGATAATACATCAATTAATGGGACAAACATTTTATTACTAATATTTGAATCTATAAGTGTATATTTATTAAATAATAGAAAAATAATATAATAATATGCCAATGGATCATACATATATATTCTATTAAGAACATTGAAATAATAATTATCACCAGAAATTGTTTCAGTTTTTCCATCATTAAATATAAATTCAGCAGTATTTGATTTTTCTAATTCTGATAAGAAATTTAAAATCTCATAAACAACTTCTGTGAAATTTCTATACATATTATCTATTACTTCAAATTTTGATATACGAGTATATAATTGATCAGATGCCCATTGTAATGAATTAGATGTCAACATACTATAATTAGAAATACCATTTGAGTATCTATCATAATTTTGGCCAACATAATTACTATCATTATTTACATATTCCACATATGACTTTACAGAATCTGATAAGTAAAATAAAAAAGAAGAATGACCGCCAGAGTCATCCATTAATTTTATTTCAATATCAGGCTTATCTAAAGCCAAAGATTTTAAATTTGTTTTTATTATCATAGTCATTCTCCTTTTTCTTTTTTTTTAGAGGACAAAAATACTTAATTGATCTATCGAATTATATAATCAATAAGCAGGCACGCTGATCTGCGAAGCATTAAGATTACGAAACCAGCTATCATATATAAATCATAAAGCGCTTACTAGGAGGATTCAGATATTTTGGCAGCGAACTCCTCCAGAGCTGGCACTTCGTTCCAATTTGGGAAGAAGTTCAATTTTCCGCCTACAAAAATTGAAAAATATCTGAATATCTCCGTCTGTACAGCGACTGATTTATATTGAAGCTGCTGGTAAGCAATCTTGCCGTCAGTGTTTTTACAGAAAGTAAAAACATTTGCAGATGTGCGGGCCTTCTTATTTTTATAATTAAAGCTCATTTAGTCTGATGCGTGCATATAAGGCTTCAGACGAATAGCTTTAAAGATAGAATAAACTTATTTTTATAAGTTTATATTAAACTTGATTGAAACGTTCCATTTCAACGCTCCTCTAATTTTAATTTATATTATGTAATGATACAAAAATATTTCTCTTGAGTTTTATCTTCTAGAATATATATTAATTTTTGATCGGATCAAACCTAAATTTTTCAGCAAATTTTAAATTTTCGGATTGGAGTGCTTCCATATCATCTTATTTATGATGTGGAATGGCACGGAAATCGTATCACGGAAATTTTAAATTTCTGTTAAATTTATGGTTTTATCCCTCCAAAAATAATATTAAAAGAAGATAGTTCATTCTTTAATTTTTATGAAATTGTTTCAATTTCAATACTATCATTACTTTTTTGTCTTTACAAATATTTAATTAATGAATAAATGGTTGCCATCACGAAGGAATGTGATGAGTAAGCATTGATTCATAATTATTTTCTTTTATCGTGTGTTAAATTATCAAACGTATTCCCGGGATCTGTAAGCTTATGCCATCGTAGATGGAAAGCTGGGTGATCCCTGGGAAGACCTTGATTTTAAAGATAAAAGAATTCTATAAAAATTCTATAATAATTCAATGTTTCATTGATTTACTAAAGACATATATTATACTAAATACATTTGTAAGATATGAGCAGCTCTCTTAATTTGAAGTCGCTCTTCTTCATTAGATATCATTAGTATATTATTAAAAATTGTATTTTCAGGAAGATTATAATTATACTCTTCTCCATTTTTTCTTAGAATAGTATACTTTCTTCCATATCTATACTTAGCATATCTAATAACATCCTTGACATTTAGCTTCTTGTATTCTCTAAAGTTAAATATCATCTTCTTACCAATCTTACCAGTAATATATAGATTCTTTAACATCTGATACCATTGTGTGAAATTTATTTGATGATTATATAAAAATTCTCCAGATCTTTCTGATGAATTAATATATTCGTGTAATAATACACGAAGTTCATCTAATGGCTTCATTGCAAAAGTACTAGTTAATACTGCTAAATTCTTTGCATTTGAATATGCGTTAGCTACAGCATCATCTCTCTTTGGAGCATTTGCTTTTGCACTTCTATATCTTAAATCTACCATACCGAAATTTAAGAAGTTTGACATAGCAATTTTTAATTGCTTAGTTCTAATTAAATATTTTCTTGCAGTTTGCTCATATTGCTTTTGAGTAAACTTTTTTGTAGCAGAGCAATTAATTAGCTCTGCTACTGCTGCTTTTTTACGAGCAACTAGTGTTAAACGTTTAATGTTCATTTTTTTATTCCTTTCCAACAAAATATTTTATAAAATTTTAGCACCTGATAAATTTAAATTAAATTTACAGATTAAATTTTCTGCAAACATCTGTTACTTCGAAATTCATCAAATCCCGAATTCCAGGATCCTTCACGTGAACGATCATCAACTGAGGCCAGTCACTGGGGCTCGCCGCGTAAACGTTGACGATCTAAACTCAGATCACCATCTGAATGCCGCTCTCAGAATCACGGCCGTGGGTTCGGGTTGAGCCTAGTATGCTCCACCTACGGTTCTAAAGTCGAACCACGACTTTAAAAATTCTGGATTAATTTTAACAAATCCGCTTATTCTGCTAATATTATATCACAAAATAGCATTTTTGTCAAATATTATTCAAAAATTTATTTCAAAGGATACCGTTATTCATAAACCTACAGTTCAGAAATTTCACCAGGAATTTTCTGACAGTTAACAGAAAATGGCCGGCGTCAGATGCGGCGCTTGAAATACGCGCTAGCTTCTGAGAACTTCGGGACTCGCTGCAGCGGCTGCGTGCGGTCCTGAGCGACGAGCTCTTCGTCTCTGAAATTCATCTTCACTGCAGACATCTCTTCGTCGACGGAATTTCCCCTGTATATAACAGATTTCTACAAAACTATCTAGAAAAGTATATCTCTCAAAAACTGAAAGTTTAACTTTCTAAATAAACATTTATCGCATAGTTCCTATGCTAGGCTTGCAAAGGAAAAACGTAAGCATAAAGCTTACGTTATTTACTCTTTATCTTAATAAAGAGTTTAAACCCAAAATTTGGTCACGTTCTAGATTTAACTCATCATTGAAGTTTCCATTCTTTGAGTCGATTAACAATGAAATTGGAGAGAATATTTGCTTATATAACTCTTTTGTCTCATTGTCCTTTAAAGAGTACAGATTTAGAACGTCACCATCAAAGTCACCAGCTAGTGGTGTTAAGATTGAGTTATGTAGTGACATTGTTAAGTCTGCAAAGTCGTGCTTAATTCCAGCTATACGTAAAGCTAAAATTGAACCATAGTTAATTGAAGGGTTTCTATTAAGTAATACTATTACTTCGTTGTCCTTTATCATCTTGCACATTAAAGTATAGACTTCTTCGTCCATCTGTAATGTTGCATTGAAATGAACTAACTCCGCTTCTTTTAAACTAATGTGTTTTACTTTACTAATTATATTAATCATTTCAAATTTATATAATTCTAAGAACTGTCTATAAGGCACAACAAGCTCATCAATTTTATATCCTGCGAATGCTGGAGTAATAATTGAACGAGCAGAGAAATCAATACGTGCTCCGCATATTTGATTTCTAATTAAACCTTCCTTACCTCTAATTAAGTCAATTACATACTCACTTAGTGAGAAGTATTCTGCTTGAATTATTTGAAGTAAAGAGTTTTTAATTAACTCCAAAGTTGTTGCTTTGTTGTTAATTATTTTAGCAGCTTTAATTATACGTATATAGATATTATTTATTTCATCTAACTTTAATCCATCAGATGTCCTCATACATAATCTTAAAACTGCTGGGATCACAGGAATTTTATCAGTAAATACAACAAATTTATCTTGTACAAAATTGTATAAGTCTTGGTTATTAATTTGATGGAGGTTGTAATAATAATCCAAAATTTCTTGGTAATTGTTATATAAACCCTTTAATCCTGTATACCAATATTTATTTTCTGGAGATTGATTCCTTTCCTCATCTATTGCTGCTTGATCAATATCCCCAACTACGGTGATTTTATCAGACATCGTAATGATCTTTTCCAGGTTCTTCTTTCCGATAATCTTCTCCAAGAATAAATATGCTTTGTAAATGATAACTTTATTATCATTACCTTGTTCTATGATTTCACCATCTTCATTATACTTTGCACCAGTTAGATCTATCCATCCACATTTTTCTATGTTGGCTTCGACATACTTTACTGGTTCTCCGCATTTTTCACAGATTACATTTTCATAGAACTTTCCCTTTAAATTCTTACATTTACAGCTATAATCATTTTCAGTATTTTCACAATCACCGAAGATTGTTTTACTAAATAATCCATCATCTGTAAATTCTTTTTCATCTATATATCCTAGCTCATCATCGAAAACTTTTACTCTTTTTCCAAGTATTTCTGGATTAGAGATAATATGTTTTGGATTAAAGCTAAAAATTGATGATTTGTTTATTAATTTCATTTATCTCAAAACCTCCATTTTCCGTTATAAAAGATAGAAAAGTAATTTCTATTTCTCCTACAACTACAATAATAATATATTATTCAAAATTATTTTACTAATGCTGGTGCCATAGTATCTAATACTCTTTGGCCATACAGTATTTGTTCTTGAAGGCTTAAGTCCATTGGAACTTCTGCAATCTTTCTTCCTCTATAGAACAAATATAATTGCTTATCGTCTTGATTATCGGAATCAAAACGTAACTTAGCACCAACATATTTGCCAGTATACCTATACTTTACATCCAAGTATTCATTTATTTCATACTCGATCATTTCTTTACAGGCTTCTATTGGGTTATATGTGCCAGCAGACATAGAATGTCCTAGAACATATGCATAATAACATTGTCCAGCATCATCCATAAATATATCAATGTTATAACCACGATATTTATGAACATCAACTTTACAATGTTTTAATTCATATGATGTTGGCTCATTTTCTCCAAATTCTGGAATATCACCATCCCATTTTTCTTTTAATTTTGAAATAATTTCTTCTGGTGATTTTGAGTTTTTACAGATTTCAAGCACTTCAAGAATAGTATGTTCAAATGCTACTTGCTGTCCACTTTCATATTCTGTCATATAATCACCTCTAATTATAATCTACTTTTGCGATGAAATCAAGATAATCTGGATCAGTTAGAATTGGATCATCTTTGTATAGATCTTCTAAACATTTTGGTCCTTCTTCAATATTATTCTTTTTACTAGTGCTTCCAATACCGCCAGTTCTAATTTCTGTTGTATCATCATTACACGTTAAAAAGTATTCTACAAAAATACCTTGGCAGAAAGCATCCCCTGCACATACGTTCAAGGTTTTTTCACCATTATTGGTAATTTTTACAAATATGTGCCCTTCATTATCTGCATTAAAATAATCTGAATCGATTATTCCTACAGTATTATCTAAAGTCGCACGATATTTGAAACCAAAACTAGAACGTGGATATATTTTTAAAACAAATCCATCATCTATCTTACATCGTATACCAGTTGGAATCTTTATTGTTTTCCCAGGTAATAATGTAAAATCAAATGGCGCATAAAAATCATATCCGGCAGATCCTTTTGTTGCTCTCTTTGGTAATTTTATATCATCATAATACGAATCTATATTATCCTTCTCAGCTTGTTCTTCGCTTATTTTTAAAAACTGCGTATTAGGTAATCTCATTTTCCACATCTCCAATTGCTTTTCTATTTTCTTTAGATAGTTTTAAATCCAAGTCAAATATCATATATGCAATATTATCATTGAATACGATATCTCTGAATGTATAACCATCTCTTTGTCTCTTAGCAATGATATCATTTAAATCATTGCTTTCAAGTCTCTGTGTTCTTACAATTATAGTTTTTTGTTTCCTACGATACATTGCGTTCGTCCTCATCATCCTCATCATCATCTAATGATGCACCACCCATTTCGTTAAGGTCTTCATCGATAATTTTATAATTGCCATTTTCATCTGTAAAATACACAGTTGTACCATCTGGTATTACTTCACCATTTGATACTGGAACAATTGCAGTATAATAATTCTTTCTCTTACTGATATAATCAAATAATTCTTGTTGATCATCGACATCAATAACACATAGTGGGTCATATGCGACATTGTCATCATCTTCTACATAATAATCATTAACTATATATGCATCGATATTGTTATTAATTTCTGGCTTATAATCACCATCAATTTTATCTAAAATATCTTTTCTTATTATAATTAATGAAATACCAACGCACCAATCTAAACTAGTAATTCTTGTAATGAATTCTGCTTCAGATTTTGATGTTTGATAAATATCTTGTAGAACATCAACAGATTCTTGATCATTCATATCATATTTAGTAGAATCAAATTTAGGAAAATTGACTTCAAGATAATAATCTTTATAATCTTCTATAATTGAATTAACGTCTATTTCATAGTTGCCATCTTCATTTATAAATAGATATTCATTATCGTGAAGTAAATCTTTATACTTACTAAAATCACAGTCTTTATTAGTGTATGATGAAAATAAAGTTCTATTCTCATCATCGATATAAATTCCAGTTACTTTATTTATCGGTAACTTGGTTTCCTCTAAAAAATCTTTAAATTTATATCTTTTCATCATTTATCTCCTCCTGTATGGCATTATTATAATATATAAAACATTAAGACTTAGTAATAAATTGTTGAGTGCATTATTTTATTTAATATGCCGTTTTTCGTCTCTGTTAGCGAGCCCGCAACTAATGATTTACGAACACAAATTACGAAGAAGCATATGAAAAGAGAGAAATTCATCTCTCTTTTAATGTTCGGTAATATACTCATCCATATTTAATTTATTAACTTTAACTGATGAGTCGTGCATCTTTTTTAATGATAAGTTAAGCAATGCACCAGTTGCGTTACTTATAACACAGCCAACATTCTTTAGACCAATTCTCTTATATAATGTTCCAGCACAGTGAACGCAAATATGATCATTTTTACAATACATTGGTGATCTTAATTTTATTGTTTTACCAACATATTTATCTATTACATCTGGAGTTAATTCAACTAATTTACTTCCGTCAATAATAAATCTATATTGGAATAATGGTTTGATAGCTTCAGTTAAAGTTAATTCTAGATACTTAGATGTTCCACAATCTTCAGTATCAAAATCAAGAATAACTTGGTTTAATGCATTATTATATTTTTTACTTTCATAACCATAAATCTGAGTAGCAACACCACGCGAATATGCTCCTGAGATTGTTAAGCTTGAAGTATCAACATATTCATCTGCTGTAACACCATCAATATAATTTGATTTTAATATTTTTAATTTACCAGTATTTAAATCTGTTGTTGCACCAATCATAATTGAGCATTTCTTATAGTTTGTTGCAAATCCTAGATTCTTAGATTTAAAGTAATCATAAGATGCATCATCTAATGGCTCTATCTTTTGCTTAGCTAAGTCAACAAGTTCACTTTCAACTTTCTTAGTTGCGTTGATATCACCATCTGCTAATTCTTTAGCATATTCTGTGAATAATTCATCTTTTCTCTTCATAACATCTTTATTTGAAATTGTTAATGCTGCAGAGATAGATGGAGAAATGAAATATGCAACACTCATACTAATCCACTCTGAATTATCTAGCCAATATGCATATTCTTTTGTAGTCATTTCTTCGGCTAGTAACATTGCGCCCATATTCTTCTCTAGATTTTCAACTTTATCAGTAGATAATGCTTCATTCATATATCCATATTTTTTTAGATATACTTCTGGCATACATTTTATATTATATACATATCTACCAGCAGTTGTTTTAATAGTTTCTTTATTAAAATACTTATGAGCTGGTAATGTAAAATAATCATTTGGCTGAAATTTTGCTGGTCTATCCATTCTAGCAGCAAATAGCTCTTTTAATTTAGAACCAGTAATATCGTCTGCTTTTAATTCAAGAATTTCTTTTACTTCATCAGAATTTAATTCTCTACCGTGTATACGTTTAGCCATAATATCATCTCCTAGAAGTAAATAGTGTATGTTAATGTATATGTACCATCAGAACCAATATATACTGGATCTAATGCTACACGTGAGAATAAATTTGATATATTGCCATCAACATATGTTAAATATATTTGATTAAACTTAGTAAATGTTTCTGTACCAGCAAATGATGCAGTTAATTTAATAGATAATGCATCAGCATCAATTGTAATTTCTGGATCTAGCTCTTTACGAATTACATTATTATCACCAGATGCTCCTTCTGCAACTTGTATTTGATCTAGTGTTAAACTTTCAGTTGTTTTTATAGGATTTGCTAAATATGAGAAATTAGCTTTTAAATCAAATTGATTGTCAGAAAGTGGTTTAATACCCATTGCAGTTAATTCTGTTGATGAGAATATTTTGTGTAAGAAACTATTAAATATAAGTGTTCTACCAGATTTAACAATCATATTGTGCTTTTCAACAACAAGATTGCCATCTTTATCATATATTCTAATTATACCAGCTGGTGTGCAACTATTCTTTTTAATAGTTGCATCATCGCTTGGTTTATAAGTATCAATAATATTCATAATAAATACCCCCGATTAAATTTCAATAATATCTACTGATTCATCTGAATAGAAGTAATCTACTAATGTATTACTGATCTGTTCTTCTATTTGATATGTAAGCGGAATTTGTTCTGCTTCAGTATCTATTTTATATATTAAGTTTGATTGATATAAATAAGATGTGTATGAAATAAAGAATGTTATGCAAGTCTTAATGAAATCAAAGAAGTTTGAAATATTGTTACCGAAATTTAAATCTAATTTTAAATGATTAAACATTTCTAATGCTGCATTTAAATCAGAACTCATAGTATTAATAGCATCTGTAAGATTTTCAATAACTTCTTTTAATTCATCACCAGTTTCTGAAACGAATGATGTATTGCTTGTAATTGCATTCATCTCTGTTAATTTTGATATAATTGCATCTCTTTTTGCAGTGATAATAGTAGAATTATCCGGTGTTTTTCCATATTCGCTATCTGTTATTGCAAATATATTTGCTATTTCTTGTATATCATCATTTATTTCATTGCTTGTTGTTTTATTTGTATAATATCCTAAGCCATTTGGATTAGTTGTAGTATAATACTTTTCAAATATTTCATCTGTTATTCTCTTTGCATTTATATCATAATTTATTTCTTTGCTATTATTAAATTTTCCATTAATATAGTTTAATGGGAATGATAAACAATTATCATAAATATATGAATAGAAATTAAAATTCTCTAATCCAATTTCATTTTCATCACCTATAAATTTTCCAAGTTGATCTGCTTGAAGTGGATATTGACCATTATTATCTTTAAATCTATTAAATTGATATATGGCATTAAATTTATCATAATAGTCTTCATCTTCAGACGAAGTATTTAAGAAATTAATCATACTGATTGAATTGAACATATCATCAAATACATCAATTGTTGAATTATTATAATTATTTGTTCCAACTGTATCTGTCATAATTTCTTGAGCTGATGCTTTAAGTTTTCTGTACACTGGAGAATCAAATATAACTACTTGGCTACCATTTCTCTGAGATGTGACTTTTAATGGTAATAAATATTTAAATTCTGCGCCAATTGTATTATCTGTTTCTGATGAGAATAATAAATAACCCAATGTTTTCTTATCAGCATTAGCATTTACTAATAAATCATATGGAGTTATTGTAGATGATTTTGTATAATAATAAATAAACTTATCATCATCACTTATGCTATATCCATCACTATCTGACATATATTTTAAATATCTACGTTTAAATAATGATTTTAACATATCTTTTTTTAAGTATGTTGTATTATAGAATGAGAAATTCTCAGTAGCAATTGTTGTATTCTCATTTATTCCATAATATCTTATTAGATTGCTATCACTAAAATTAGGTATTGCGCTTTCATCATCTGGAAATAATGGATCATCATCAATTTTATAATACTTTTCAGAATAATGTACAAATAATTTGAATAGTAATTCAATAAATTTGTATGTTCCAACAATACTTATCTCACCAAAATCTTCTGTTTCATAAGTTAAATACTTATAAATATTTAAATTATCATTTAAATTATCAGCAGTTGTATTTGAGAAGTCTAATTTATTATATAAGTATTTATTTAATGAAAGAATATATCTTGTTTTAATATATGCTTCATAAATATCTTTCTTTAAGTCAATACCAAGATATTTAGTTGTTACTGGTGAATCAAATAATTCATCGATAACACTTTCTTGTACTTCATCAGCATCCCAGTACTTATCTTTTTCAACGAATTTTTCATACTCAACTGCTTTATCAATATTTTCAGTGATTGCCATATTAATATCAGTTGATCTATATTGAACTGGGATAAATTTAATTTTAGATGATGTTAATATTGATTTTTTATCTTTATCTTTTTCAATACTATTATCTTTTAATAATAAATATTTATAAATTTCAATTTCTGTTGTGTTATAATCAAAAATCTCAAAGAATTTATTTATAACAGCAGAAGAACCTTTCTTACTCATTAATTCACAATAGTTTGCAATAATTCTCTTCTCATATGTTAATGAATCTGCGAATTGTTGCTTATCTATTTGATCTGATAAAATCTTTAGACCATAACTTAATAAGAAATTTCTACAATCATTTTTATTCATTAATTCTAGATTAGTCATATTATCTAATCTACTACTAATGAATCTTTCAATTGTAAATGCTCTAATATATAATTCTACATATGTTGAATATAATTCTTCAGTACTATATGCTTTATTATATAAGCACATATAGAACATATCTCTACATTCTTTATATAATTTTAATATAGTATCGATATCATTTAACTCTGTTTTATTAATACCGAAATTAATATATGAGCCAGATAAATAAGATACGATATCATCTACTGCAGAATTTCTTATAATAAATGCGTTTGTTTTTAATGATAAAAATAATTGTCTATTACTTTCATCTAAGAAACTTAAATATGTTGGATTTGATATAATTTCATATAATCTTTCATTAATAAAATCTTTTTCATCTGCACTGGATAAATAAATACCAATTAAATGGTTTTGAATGTCTGAGCAATCAATTGCACGAATATTAGTATTGAATTCTTTATAAATGATTGAGAAAGATAGAGTAATATACTTTTTATTGTTTATTGTACGAATATCTTTAAAACCATAGTTTTGTAAATCGTCTTCAATATAACATTTAGCATTTCTAAACATAATCTTTAAGTTTTTATATAAATCACTATCAATATCGACTAATATATTTGTGAATGTCATATAATTCATATTGTGATATTTTAATGAGTGATATGTTTCTAATGATGATGCTGAACGTTTTTCATTATCAATTAGTTGGCCATAAGACTTACCATCACTTGTATTTTGGTTTACTTGTTTAAAATCATATAAAATCTTAAATGTATTTGTCATTATTTGCAATTCTTTTGAGAAAGAACCAGTTACATTTATTTCTTGAAATAAGAATTTATATAATTCTTCACTACCGCTTTCACTATCAATTTTTCTTCTGTAGTCATTTGTATCTGTATTATCGCCAAATGTCATAGCATTTTCTGCGTTTGGCTTACTATTAAAATATTCTTCATATTTAGCAAGTATTTCATTTGTATAAACACAGTGTTCATTTATTAATTTTTTATCATTTTCATCTACCGGTGCTATAATATTATATACAGTTGATACTTCTACTGGAGCACCAGTTCTTTTTAACTCTAATAATTGTAATTTTGGATAATTATCTAATATTTGTTTAATATCATAAACATAGTAGTTAGTTACATTAGTTTCAATATGTGTTGCTTCTAATGCACCATTTCTACGTATAAAATCAGTAATATCTAAAGTATCTAAAGTCGAATCATCATTTTTTATTTTTATTGTAGTTGTGAATCCTCTATTATTATTTTCAGCTCTATCATTTGAATAGAATACATATGGATCTTGAGCATTACCAACAACAATATTTTTATAGATTTTCATTGTATCATTTGTAACACTGATATTTTTTGTATAAAAATGAGAAATAACATCTTTTTCATTTTCATTTTGTGGATTTGTATATAAAACTTCATCATTATCACTGTAACGAATATAATCTATTTGTGTTTCATTATTCTTTTTATTTAATGATAATCCAATTCCATTATTTATCTTTGTTAAGATATAATCGTATGTAATCATAATTAAAAATTCTTGTTCATAAGATGTAAAACCATACTCTTTACCTGTATCTTCTTCTATTTTATCAATTCCATAGTATTGTTTATATCTTTTCTTAAGAATATTTAATAAATTATATGCATATGAGTTTTCTGTAATTTCATATGTATCGTATGAAATACCATATATATTTGACATTATACTTTTAATTGAATCAATATCACTATCGCCATTTATAGTATAAATATCATTTATTGCTGTATTATAAGTAATAATTTTAGATGTTAATTGAGTTAATTGGTCATTATTTACATATGAATTATGATAACTTAATAATACACTACCGAATAATGAAGAAAGATCATTCTCAGTACTATCTATTAATTTACTATTTTTTAATTGAGCTGTTAATAAAAATCTAGCAGCATTATTGAAGTCATCTTGTGTTCCTTCTGTTAATAAATATTTATTATTTAATTCATAAAGCTTAGTTAATCTAGAAGTAATTTTTGGGTCAATTGATGAGCCATATGACTTAATTAATTCTTGTAATTCAGTATTATTCATTATATCACATCCTTATGTAAATATATAATTAATTGTTCCCATTGCTCTTTTTTATAATAAAACATAATCCGGAACAATTTATTATACGAAATGGTGGTGATATTATGGAAAATAATACAGTTATTGGCAATATTGTTTCTGAAGAAAAAGGAGATAATATTATATTAAAAAGCACACAAAATATATTTTGTAATTCATTTTATTTTCAAGATTTATATGATGATTCAGCAATAAATAAGTTTATAAAAAAAGTTGAATATACAATTAGACATTCTGTAGAATATACTGATTATCTATCATTATTAAAGACAAATTATAATATCTTGAATTATGATAATGTTCAATCAAATATTGGCGACAGCGATGCTTCTGTTGAAATTCATCACTATCCATTTACATTATATGAAATTGTTGATATAGTTATGACTAATCATTTATTAAAAAAAGAAAATTTTACTTCATTCACATTAGCAAAAGAAATTATGGATTTACATTTTGAGCATAAGATTGGATTTGTTCCATTAATTACAACAAATCACGAATTAGCACATAATGATGCAATATTTATTTCACTAAAACAAGTATTTGGTGATTGGTATTCATTTTATAAAGATTATAATGTAGATAATCTACCAGAGTATAAAGCAAAAATAGATCATCTAAAAGAATTATCTGTTGCTGGAATGAAATCTGATTATAAAGGAATTCTTAAATAATGCCATACTCAAGAGTATCACATAAATATGCAATAAATGCACATATAATTAATTATAATACTGGTGATAGTGAAGACTATTCAGATTATTTATATGGTATTGCAATTAAAAATGATTTTTCTGATAAAACATTCCAGCAATATCGTGTTTTATTTAAAATTACAGAAGAACAAAAAAATTATCTAGCTCAAACTAATTTCTATATTTTGCTAAAATTTTCAAGAATAAATGCATTAACAGATGATACTAATGAGAATAATGACTCAGATTCATCAGACCCAATTATTGATAAAGAATTATATAGTATTACACTTAGACCAATAAATCCAAATAAATCAATAAAATTACGTATACAAACAGATGTTGAGAATAACCGTGAAGAGCAAAATGCAATTCGAGAAATGGTAGGATTTGATTGTATTCCAAAGGAAGAATTAGTAATAAATAATTCAATTATTAATGAATGTTATTCTAATGCCAATTTAATGGAAATATTAATAAACTCAATATCTAGTGTATATACAAAAGATTTATATCTAGAAGAATCATACAATACAGAAAGATATGATGATTTATTATTACCGCCACAAGGATTAATTCCAACATTAAAATATATTCATTCAAATTATGGAATTTATAAAAATTCATTTAAAGTATACTTTACTCCAGATAAATTATACATATATGATATATTTAATGATGATTTATCTAAATCAAATTTAATAACTATTGATATTTCAGCATATGATGATGCTGATACTGGTAATGAAAAATATGCGTATGTAAATGTTGATGAGAATGATAACATTCAAAAATATACAAACTCAAATTTACCAGTATTATCTAATAAAGATATTATTGGATATGGTATGGGAGACCAAATTGTTTATAACTCATATGATGATGCATATAATTTAATATCAAGAACATTAAATACAAATAATGATTTAAATAATAATGATAAGAAAACTAGATATAGATGGAACAGTGATATTTATTCTGAATTTGAACAAAGAGAGACAAAAGTAATATATTACTCAACAATGTTATCTCTAACAAATGTTGATTTTACATTAATTAAACCAACAACAAAAATTC
>Ga0247609_10001527_pt1 | contig 27183 bp, 42 predicted proteins | sample 172DNAGHGlowgp2_FD_193487 | JGI IMG/M metagenome (GOLD analysis project Ga0247609, IMG submission 193487) | Sheep rumen microbial communities from Palmerston North, Manawatu-Wanganui, New Zealand - 1728 DNA GHGlow gp2 | ecosystem: Host-associated > Mammals > Digestive system > Stomach > Rumen ...
CTTCTTCTTTGACATTATCTATTGGAGGTGTAACGCCATTACCAGGAACAATCTTTATAATCCAATCATTATAAACATAGTCTCTTTTGTCTTCTTCATTTGCATTTGCTGGAGCTTGTCTCCATGCTTCATGGTCAAGACCTACGTAATAGCTACCGTCAATTTTTTCCATTCTCCAATGGTCGTATATACGCTCACCACCACTTTGAGAAGTTTTAAAACTCCATTGTGATGTAGAAGAATTGAACATCAACATACAACCTTGTTCAGCGTTATTATCATATTTACCGCCATTGAAATTATTACAAATGTCATCATTTGAAAATACAATTGTTGGTTGATAATTGTTCCAATCTGGATAAATTGTGCAATTGCAACCTTGTGGGCCCCAACATGCAAGCTCATTCATTTTCCATCCATTAGTGCCACAATAAACTTGCTGTACGAAAAAGTTAGACCAATTAACTAAATCAGTATAACTTTCTTTACCCTTTTCATTAAACACAGCTAGCACTTTAGCTCTTTCTTCAGGAGTAATATCTGCTGGCTTTGGATAGTTCAAATATCTACCATCCCAATCGTTAGTACCCCATTGATTAGAGTTTGGCTGCGCAGAACGAGTTGTTGCAGTTTGGCTAAATCCCCAAGTTTGTGTTGGAGAAATTGTTCCAAAAACTTGCTCAAATGCAGCAGCATACTTTGCTTCTTTAATTTCTTGGTCTGTCATTGGCTCAAAGTCATTCTTATTACAAGCGGTAAATGACAATAGAGCAATCAACCCTAAAACTACTTTTTTCATTATGTTAATATCTTTTTAATTTAATTATTATTAGTTTTTTTCCTTAATAGTTGCCATGCACTAACTCCAGTGTTCTTGTAGAAATTAAGGTCAGTGACCTTATCCATGACAAAGGCAATAGCCATGTCTATAAAAAATACAAGAACTGTAAAAAAAAGCAATAGATAACTCGGAGCACCTATTCCTATCGTATATCCAAACAATGCCGCTAGAACCAATGCAATTGGCATTAACAATTTAACTATTATTTTTAGCATATTCTATACCGTATTCAAAAAACTTTTTACACAACTCTGACACTCTATTTGGTGTCATTAATGATGACTCACCAAGCAAAGCTACTGTTAGCTTTCTACGGAAGTACTCTTGTTTCTCTTTATCTGTTGTCACCATATTTGTACTCCTTATATTTAATAGGTTAGTTTTTCTAAGAACTCATCGTCCTCTTCCTCCTTCACATATATCCCCATGTCAAAGATGCATCGTTTCCTAAGTCCTTTTAACTCGCATCTATTATAAAGTTGGCATCTTTCATTACACGGAATCATTGTATATCTCCTTTTAATGTGTTATTTTCTAAGTCTCTAGATTCTTTGCGTGTTTTCTTAACCTTTTGGTGAGAATCCCAATGTTTCCAAGAATCACGCCAAGGTTTAGAGGTTTTCTTATACAGTTTAACTTTAGATTCTGGGTCTGCATCCAACTCTTTCCAATTCTTTGCATCCCTATAACCCCTAGGTGCGTTTTCGTCTTTAACTCTCCAATAATAGAGATTACGATTTATCCTAGAAACATACTTTAAATAAGCAGTCCAAAGCCTATAAGCCTTTCCTCTTTTATCCATAAATATAAATAGTTTTCAATTACGAATTATTGCCAATATGGTTTGCTTGATTTATAACGGAATGTCTTTAAATGGTGTGTACCATCATCTAATTTTACACCACCATCATCAATTGGTCTTCCGTTCTTTAACCATTCCTCATAAGTGAATGGGCGCCAGTACTCAGCAAATATATCTCCATTACACCACATATTGAAGCTATATTTCTGGTATTCTTCTTCGTATGGTCTATTCATATTCTATAAATTTTAGTGGCAGAGGTGGGATTCAAACCCACAACACCATTTCTGGTGACTCGCTTAGGAGGCGAGGACGGTCATTCAATTACGTTTTACTCTGTCAAATAATAAAAAAGGCTTACCAACCATTCTCCTAATTGATAAGCCTTTAATTTTTTTTAGTGTCTACCAAGTCTGAATCTACGATTCATAACTGTGCTAGCACCATCACCAGTTGGAATGTTCTTCCAAGGTTCATCGTTAGGAACCTGTTCTGTCTTGCGAACAAAACGTCCATTAGCATCACGTCTTGCCACCTCTTGCTCGAACTGCTGCATTGCACGATAATTGTTCTCTGCAACTTGCTCAAGGCTTGGGCGTGGAGCGAAGCGAGGTGCTTCTCTACGAACCTCTGGTCTACCACACTGAGACTGTCTTGGCTGTACACAACCGTTAAGCAGTTCAGTAACCACACAAAGCAAAACTGCTGAAGCAATCTGAAGCTCTGGAGTACTGTCAATCAAGTAGACATCCTTAGTCCTTACGTCAAACGCAAGTACTGCGTGTGCGCCACTACGTGCATCATTGCTGATTGCACGTGCCTCATCGTTAGTAAGCTTGTACTCACGGTCAGCGTTAGGAGTTGTTGCGCACTCTACATGATTCTCAGAGAGGTGATAGATTACGAGACGAAGATTTGACTTATCGCTGCACTGTGACAGAATTTCAGCCATAGGGCTGTTGTCAGAATGAAGTCTTACGTAATTCCACATAAAGTCTCTTGTTTTTAGATTAATACTGTTAAGAAATTAGGTGGGCAGTCGTTTGGCGGCTACCCACCTTTAGGTTAGAGGTTTGCTACGAGCAATGATTACTCACCGTCAGCAACATCCTCGTCGTCACCACCGAAGAACTCGTCATAGGTTGCCTGAGCAATCTTCAGCTCTACACCAAGCTCGTAAAGACGAGTCTTAGCATCCTGAAGGTCAGCAGCCCACTTGTTAGGATTCCAACCCTTCACACCAGGACGCAGACTATCTGTGGTGTCTGGAGCGAAGTCAGTCAGACCCTGAATCTGCATTTCCACGTTGGTCTTCTCAATCTTGAGCTTGTGGATGATTTCCTCTTGGGCAATCTTTGCCTGAGTGTTAATCTGTGAAGCACGTGCTACAAGAGCCTTAGAGTCATTCTGACTCATCATCTGTAAAAACTTTCCCATTGTTGTTTAAGTTTAAAGGTTTATAAAAAAAGTAAATTGTTGAATATTGTTTCGCAACTTGCGTTGCTTTGTTTGTTTCTCAATTACAGTGCAAAGATATATAAAAATTTTGAGATTTCCAAATTTTTAAGAGTTAAAAACTTTTAAAAAATATCTTTGTTTTTGTGTTTCATTCTTCTTTCTTAATTACAGTGCAAAGATATAGAAAATTTTCGAGACTTCCAAATTTTTGCACGTTAAAAACTGTTAATAGTTAGGCGTTTACCTTAATATAAGTAATTTCCTTTTATAATTGATGGAAACACCGCCCAAACCATTCAAAACGTTCATTCCAAGTAGCAAAGGCGCATCTGGATTCTCCATTACTAAGCAATCTACGTTCTTTACAGAGGTGTCACCGATTGAAACTTGAGCAATCTTAATCATGAAGCACTTTGTCGTGTCACCATTGGCGATTGTGCATTCAGATACTTGCGCTGTACTATCGGATATTAGTTTCTGCTTTTTCAAGAACTCATACTCTATGATGGAGATAGACATCGTTGAAGCTCCAGTGTCCAATGTCATTTTCATCGGAATTCCGTTGACGTTAGCACCAACCAAGTAGCAATCACCATCTTGTTCTAGTTTAACAGCGTACTCAAATTCCTTAACTTGTTTCCACTCCACACTATCATTTTTGGTTGGTGTATGTGTACTATCAACTTTAGGTTTAACGATTTCCACACTGTCTTCATCAATGCCTAGAGCCTTTGCTTCTAAAACGTTGTACGCTCGTGGAAATAACACTGAGAATAGCCAAATGAACCCAACTACCACGATGATTGTGAGTATTAGCTTTGTCAAACAACTAGATAATGTTATCTTTTTCATATTTTATTTGGTAAAAATTTCAAAAGCATCATCTACTAGCTTGTCAACCATATCTATTTGATAAGTTGCTAACGCACTCCTAAACATTCTACCACTCATTGTACGTCTGCCTTTCCTCTTTTTCCCACCACTAGAAACAGTTTTAACAACCTCTTTCTTTTTTGGTGGCTTCAAGTGTTCAGCTTCAGTAGAATAGCCAATGTGTGTAAACCCAAGGAATGAGCCGTTCTTCTCAATTTTACAAATCTCAACATGGTTAGCACCATACTTGAACTCACCAGTACGAACTTTAATCTGCTTAACGTATCTCAGCGTTTGGTCTTTGAGACTCATTCCTACTGCGAACATTGCATCAAAGAAATTCGTAAGCTTCTTGCTTCCACTAAGACTGTTCTGTGTAAGGGGCGAACCTAAGTTTCGCTTTGGAGTATGAGATAGAACCAAAATACTAGCTCCATACTTCTTTTTAATTTCGCATAGATTCTTCATCAGCTTACCAGCAGTAGTCGCTGTATCTTTCATATTAACAAGCCAACTCAAATTATCTACAATCAATATCTTAGAGTTATACTTGATGATATTAGCCTCAATAGCCTCTATGATTACTTCATCAAACGCTTTCTTAGAATACTCGCAATAATCCCTTACCTTATCGCTATCAAGCTCTACCCTAATAAACTTGTCGTTAAAGTTGAACGTCTCCTTAGTCTTTTCATCTGTGTACCTAAGTTCAAACTGTTTCTTACTTAACTCAAAGTCATAATAAAGAATGGTATCGTCACCCTTTAGCTTTTCAGCAATAGAATTGCCAATTTGTACGGCAAGAATACTCTTACCGACATTAGCATCTGCGAAGAGGCAGCAAACCTCATTCTCAAACCAAAACTCTTTCCAGAGTTTATTCGGATTCTTCTGCGTCTTTGCTTCCTCAATGGCTTGATTGGCAGTCATTGCGCTGAAGATGTCTGTAAGTGAAGGTTTGTTTGCCATTATATAAAAAAATTAATTGATTTCTAAAATTAACCATGAAAGAATGACAATGCTTTGTCATTTTTTATATTCATATAAGTTGAGTCTAAATTTCCAGTTAAAATGAAATGTTTTTTAACCACATCAATATCACTCAAAATAGGGCGAGTATAACATCTATTTTTCCCATTAAAATATAATACATCCATATTACCAAATTTTGCATGTATTTTTTGGAGAAATTCAATTAGCCCCTCAAGGTCAAACCCAGTAACACAATGAGTACTCTTGATGCCTTTTGATAGCTTTATCAACTCTTTTCTATAAGCATTGTTAAATGAAAGTGGAGAAAGTTCAGCATTTATCTTTTCGTTTGCTTCTTCGAGAGATATTATGCCTTTCTCTTTTCCATCTACTACCTCAATTATTTTTTTCATGTTTTTTTATTGTTCTAGTAATTTTGTACCCCCTCAAGGAATCGAACCTCGTTCTCTATGTTGTCCTAGCCATTAGACGAAGAGGGTATAGACGAGAAATGATTTTGCTAGCGTTGCTCACTTCTCGCAAAAGCAACAGTTGTACTCAACCAACGAGACGGTTTATAAACCCCACAGACTCGAATTCCGACAACCCAGTCAGCTCCTTAAGACAAGCCAATCTACAAGTTTATGCGCTAGCCCTCACGCAAGAAAAGGGAAACTTGCTAACCCTTGGAATTATCCACCGTGTTCCAACTCGCTACACAGTTATCGTCTAACGTTCCACATCTGACTAGCATTGCCGCCAACGAGAACGTCAATATTAGCACCTTGCTTTGCAGCAATAGTCTCAATCCACTTCAAGCTGATGAAATCTTGAGTGCTCAAACCAAGCTCTTCACGATAAGCCTTATCAGCCTTTGCTCTCTGACGTTCAGCCTTTTCACGAGCCAACTCAACCTCAACTTGGCGTTCTTGTGTCTGTTTTGCTTGCACAGCTTTTGCGGTCTTGTTCATTTCCTCAAGCTGCTCCTTATTAGGAATTGCCTTACCAATGGTAACTTGTTTCACAACTACTGGGAACTCTTTCTCCTTTGAAAGCTGCGCCACATAGTCTTGCATCTGCTTCAGCACCTTGGTATCAATGTCATTCAGAATTGCACGATTGGACATGAGGTCAAACGGACTATGCTGGGAAATATGGTCTCGAACTAGATTACAGTAATAGTTGTAGATGTTGGTATTGAACCAATCCGCGCCATAGTTCTGCAACAGAATCGGAGACTTACCCTTCTGAATCTGAGTGATGATGATTGTGTGGAAATCAAGCGGAGTGTTGTCATCGGAGAACAAGTCATCCATATCCACTTGGTGCTTGAAAGGCACAATCTTGAAGGTCTCAGACGATGTGCTCCACCACGCCCACTTCAGACCTGTCTCAACTGGTGTCATGTCAACTCCACCATGTCCGAAAAACCAAGGCTTATCAATGAGAACAGCCTCTTCATCAGCACCAGGACGCACACCATGACAAGAACTCATACTCAACATTGCTACGAGAGCAATCGAAAACATTGCTAAAAATTTCTTCATAATTTTTTTATTCTTTATTAAAAAGTTAAACAAATATGTTAATTCAAATTCGATGCAAAGATATGAAAAACAATTGAAATACCCAAATTATTAATGTTAATCTTTCTTAATGGGGCAAACTTTTGGTTTATCTTTTTCATAGTTGCAGAGAGAGGACTCGAACCTCTGACCTCCCCATTATGCGTGGGGTGAGCTACCAACTGCTCCACTCTACGGACGCTATCTGTTTATTACGTCTATTATAGCAAAGACCTAAGTACTTAGAATGAAATCGAACTTTCAAAAGGCAATGGCCTGTCACCTAATGACTCAGATTCCATCGTGGGCCAGCCTAGACTCGAACTAGGGACCTCAATCTTATGAGGATTTTGCTCTAACCAACTGAGCTACAAGCCCTGAGTGCCAAAGGAACTTTCAGATTAATTCTATCGTACATGCCGTGCTTTACGCCTAGACTCTAGCACATTTAAACCGAACTCCTTCCGTAACGTTACACGTGCGAATCCTATGTTAGACTCTCTTTGGCTATGGTTTTATTTAGGTAATGATATAGATGTTGGCACAATTTCCATATTTACTATAATTTTACCGTCATTATGTGGGTTTTTATATGTACAATCTTTAAATCCCAAGTTTTCATAGAATGGAACAAGTTCTTTGAAACAAGATAAACATATGTTTATCCCAATATAGTCATTTTTTAATTGTTGGAATAAAGTAGTAGAATAACCATTGTGGCGTTCTTCCTCATCAGTCCACACACCTTCTATTACATAGTTTTTTTCGCTATATTTTATTATTCTTACAAAAGATATTTCTTTATTGTTTTTAAACATCGAATATCGTTTGATTTCAAGGCATTTTCGCCATTTTTCAATTTCCTCAAATATTATTTTTATTTCCATTTTTTGTGCCATCTGCTATATCATTGCCTTTATTTAATCATAAATGTCATCACCGTACCAATCATCATCGTCATAGTCATCATCTAATGATTCCCATTCTCCATCATAGAAATCATCTTCGTATTCTTCATCATAGAAGTAACCGTTTTCGTAAAAATCTACCATAGTTTAATATATTAATTGTTTCGTGCTGCAAAGATACGAAAAATAATTGAGAATACCAAATATTTTAAGATTTTTTAAATTTTAAGTATAAACAGAACCCAACCCATAACACAATTGACAATATACCTACTGCTACAATGGTGGCTAAGATTCCAAGTAATGTCATGGATAGTTTAAGAAGATTACTAATAAAACCGTTAAAGTCTTTTTCAAATTCTTTTTGTTCGGCTTCTTTCTTCGCTTTTTCTGCTGCTTCCTCTCTTTTCTTTATCTCTTTCCTAATGGAGTCATTTTTGGAATTACTTATTGGAATTAGGTTAAGTCCATCTAATTTAAATCCTAATTGAATTTTATTTTCGTCCTTAAAGATAAGATATTCTTTCCCATCTTTATCTTTAACATTATCTCCTTTAACCAAATAGGTATTGGCAGATGCGAGTGTTGAAAAGAGAAAGGCTAATGCTATTATTAATGTTTTCATATCAATATTTTTGTTTAGAAGGAAAAACCACTTAGTAACTCATGCGTGAGGGAATTACACCTCTTACGCCTCCACGTGGGTCTTCAACATCACCATCATATCTTGGTATAACGTGAATGTGGCAGTGCATTACTGTTTGACCAGCAGCCTCGCCACAATTCACCCCTATATTATACCCATTTGGTTGGTATTTAGAATCAAGTATTTCTTTAACGTGGTCAACTGCTCCAACTAAAGCGCCCAATTCCACTTGGTTTAAATCAAAATATGTTTCACAATGCCTTTTGGGAATTAATAGGGTGTGCCCTTCCGAAACTGGATAACCATCTAAAATAGCCACCCATAAAGAATCTTGATAGATTATTCTATCCTCTTTGATGCCACAAAATACACAACCTTCCATTATTTTTCAGTCATTATTCGTTTAATTTCTTCAATGGTAATATCCAATGCCTCATTGATTGCAGCTTCAATATTCTTTCCACGCAAGCCATCAACATTGATTTTACTGTATCTGAAATCAACTTTTTTGTCGGTTAATGTAGCCACACAAATCCAAACCGTATTATTTGGGTCTTCATCAGCCACCATTGGTGGAACTACATTACCAACAACAGCTATACAAATGTCCACATTAAGCTTATAAATGCCGTTGAGAGCCATTTGGCAAGCTGTTTGGGAACTAACAAGTCCATTGTTTTTAAACACGTTATGAGAGACTTCTAGCATTTTTTCCATGCGGTCTGCATCTACTGTAACAATTGTACCACCATAAACAGTTGAAAGCCCACACATGCTTGAGATTGATGCCCCAAGCAAACCACTAGTGCAATGCTCAACTGTTCCGATGGTTAGACCAGCGTTCAGAAGCTCTAATCCTAATACTCTTAATTTATCCCTCATTTTTTATTTTTATTTTTTTTTGCCATACAATTCCATCTGAGCTTTCAGCATCTTCCTATTAATCTCTTGACGCTGTTTTCTAAGATTCTCTATTACATAGTTATATGCCTCTTCTTTATCAAGGTATAATTTGGTATAACCGCAATCATATACATTAGATTTAGTTATATAATGCTCTCCATAATATATTATATGATATACAGATTCTTGGCATCTTCCTAATTTGTCAACTAGTTTAAGTTCTATGACGTTATAACCATAAAATCTGCTTTTCTTTATTTTACCTTTTTTAGCTTTTATGGAATTACCTTTAACTTCATAGTAATCTATGATTTGTCCTTCCATATCTTTTAAATCATCAAATGTCATAGCATAGTAATTTTATAATTTCATTTTTTGCAAAGGTATAAAAAAAAGCTGAACTAACCAAATAATTAGTCCAACTTTAAACTCATTTAACAGTTAGTGCTTTTACTTTTATCTGCCTAGCAACCTCCATCATAGTTTCGCTTGTGATACTGTTCTCGAAATAAGTATATATCTCTTCCTTACTTTTTAATACAGCACCCTCTTTGAAATAGACTGTTTTCATGAGAAACCTTTCACCATATTTCTCGTACAATGGGTCAAAGCTTTCACGCACAACCAATTTTGATGCTGCTTTAATGGAATCTTGCAACTCATCAGCATCAATTGAGTAATACCCTTCAGTATTATGCACTTTCAATGTGTACTCTAGTTTAACGCTATCTTTAAGTGCCTCATAGGTTGTAAACGCACACTGAATGTCTAAACCAGGAGTCTCAGCATTTTTACATGATGCTAGACATACGATTGCTAAAATTGCTAATAAAATCTTTTTCATACTGTTTATTGTTTTACTGATGCAAAGGTACGAAAAAAAGTTGAACTAACCAAATAATCAGTTCAATTTTAACAATTTTTAACTTTACATTTGTTCTGTGCTCTGTTTATTTTGTTGTAAAAGTTAATTCTTTTCAATTTATCAGTAGACTTATTGGCTGTAGCCAAATAAGAGTTTTTAGCTTTTTTCTTTTTATTTAAACTAATCATATTGGGAGTCTAGAGGGAATCGAACCCACATTATATTAATTACACATTGTAATCCGTGAATCTTACTTCTGACTTGTTATATATTTTTGAAGTTGATTTATTATATTCATCCTCGTTAACAATTCTACCAAGTAAAGCAAAATATAAAGGATGACAAGTAAATTCAGAACCATCGTCATCGAATTTTATTGTAACTTCTTCTGACCACATCTGGTTTCTGTTAATCTCCACTAAATGTTTCTCGTTTGAACATACAAGACAGAAACGACCTCTAGATACTATCTCCCCTAATCTATAGTGTTTGTTGACAAAACACTCTCGATATATCATTGGGTTTGTCATATGACTGTTGTAATACTTGGTGTCCATTACAAACACTTTGTCCCCAACATCGAAGAAACAATCATATGGAGTTCCATATTTTTCATACGAATTGTGGGAAGGCCATAATACCACCATTCCGTCAACTCTTCCTACTTCACAAGTTTCAACCCTCACGAATTTTTTTTGTTTGTTCATATATCTTAATATTAAAGGAAAATAGGTTTACCTGTACCAACCTTAAAGGTATCCTCTTATCCATCAAGGAACTAGGGCAAGGGGCTAATCCTTGCATCGCATTACTGCTTCACCTACCACTTCTTACGTGGTTTGCACTTGTCTAACTATTTCAGCACCCAACGTGGGAGCACCAAGCCGTAGTGAGCATAGTAGGATTCGAACCCACGATGAACTTTCTCAAGCCCATACTGAATTTAGAGTTCAGCGCATTGAGCCACTCTGCCATATGCCCATTTATTTCATAATGCAAATATATAAAAATTATTTTAAATAACAAAATATTTTAAATAGTTTTAACAAAAAAAAAGCACCATAAGCTAAAGCCTATAGTGCTTTTTATATGGTAATGATATATCAGATGACACATAAACAATAATAAGTCATAGATGTATATGCAGTCTTTTTAACATCGTTATCAATAATCTCAGAGTTGTACAAATGCCTCTAATTCTAGACATTTTCCCTACTAATTAATAATAACTGTAGAGACGGTTAACGTGTGCCCACTACGGTTCTACTCCTTTTTACTTTTGCCACACATAATTATATTGTATGGTAGATTCTAGGTGCATCGAGGTGTTTTCTCTTGTCAGTACTTCCTCAGTAAAGGTGAATAACTTCTTTACCTATTTTGTAGGAAAACCTTTTCAACTTTTGTTTATTTTTCTTGTGCCATCTGATATATCGCATCAGTCTTCGGTTACTGTTTTCAAATTTTTAAATAGCTCTTCATGACCGTGTACTGCGATTGCAGTAATCCTATTATCTAGGTCTGGCTCCATAAACACTGAGTAATCAATGTCAAGTGCCTCAAGTTTTCTTTTCCACAGTTTCACATCAGCTCTCAAGTAAATTAGATATTCATTTTCCCATTGGCGGCTATATTTGTGCTCAAGCATCCATTGTGCAACAGCATGGCCACCTTGTACGCAACCATATACAGGTCTCAACGTCTTGTCAATCAAGACATAAAGTTTGTTTTTCTCCATTACTCCGTTGGGTCTGCATATTTGTTATACGCCTCGATTACCCATCTTTTGAAAGTTGGAATCGCATAATTTTCTGTCATTTCGCCACCACTACCAGCTAGTCTACCACTGTATAATGCCTTATAACAACGATTTTTAACTTCGTCCTCAAGATATGCATCACGGTCTGCACCTTCAATACGATGCTTAAAAATGTAGTAAGCTACATAGTCAGAATGGTGTTTATCTGCGTCTGACTTAATGAATTCCTTAAACTTAAGATACTGTTCTCTAGTGGTTTCCTTATCTGTAAAAAATTTCTTTTCCATATTACGTGTTTTTTTAATTTGTTTGTTATTAATAAATGAATCTAATATAAATTTCACTAATTTCCCAATACAAATATAAAACACATCAGGACCACGAATCAGTTTCAGCTACCAAAACTCGCTAGAAACCTACCAAAAACTGTTTTTTCTCATAATGATAATTAATTTAAATTTGTTATTAAAAAACGGAAGCTTTTTTTCTAGAATAAATGATTACAAGTCAAGTCCTATAGAAATTTGCTGTTAGCTTCCTTGAAATGAAAATAAGGAGATTTCTCTCCACTCATAAATTTAATATCTACGTTTTTTGTTGCGGAAAATGGGAGTCGAACCCACTGTTTTTTGCTTATGAGACAAACGTGTAAGCCGTTTCACTCTTCCGCAATGTTAAAAAACCTACGGAGGTACTTTCTGGGAATCTGGCATTCTCAACCGCCAAGGCTTCTTTTATCCACGAGGGGCTTGACATTGAGTGCTTCACTACACCATAAGAGTATTACTAAGTGTGTACCCTTGAGCCTAGATGCGATTGCTCACATCCTTAGTCGCTGTTAATTCAGTTAACGCTACTCCACGCTTGTACCTCTACTCCTACATCGTAAGTTTATTGTTTAAGGTTTTGGAAACTGGTAGAGCCACACTACGAAACTCTCTACCTACTCATCGTAGCATTATTCCAAACCTTATGTGTTACCTTTTTGTTTTCTAAACACTCTTTTAGAATTTTCATTTAGATTCCCAAATGTCTCAGTTAATGAATGACAATTTGGGCATAGCAATTGGAGATTTTCTTCTTTATTGTTTGTGCAATCACCATCAATATGATGTATCTGGAGTGGAACTTTATTTGTTATAGGATTCTTCTCACCCCACCCACATTTTTGACATTTACTATCATATTTCTCAAATAAATAATTTCTAATTCTTTGAGAAATACCATATCTGCCGCTTAAGCCACTTTCTTCTCCATTTTTCCAGCGTTTAATGTAATCTTCTTGCTGACGTTTGGCTTGGCATTTAAGTGAACAATATTTAGTTCCATGAGGTTTATTGTAAATATCTTTACCGCAGCATTCACAATTTGTATGTTCAATAAACTTTTTCCAGCCCTTATTTTCGCCTCTTAAATGGTTGTTATAAGTTGCAGCACAAGATTGTGAGCAAAACTTATTTCTATGCTTCTTCCATCCTATTGGAACTTCAATCTCTTTACCACAATTTAAACAGTGGATTACTTCTATCTTTTTCTTTCTTCTTTCTCCCCAAATTTTCCAATCAAAACCATATTCTTCTGCTAATTGTTTTATTTTTTCACAATATCTGTAATTGTCTCTTCCAAAGATTTTTCTTGCTGCGTCTCCTAATGACGTGCATTCATCAAAAAATTCAAAACTTAAATTTTCCATAATCATTATATCCTTTATTATAAATATAATGAAAACGTGGAAAAAATTCAAGTCGAAATTAAAAAAAGTGGAGACGGAGAGACTCGAACTCTCTAATATACCTTGCAAAAGTATCAGTTTAGCCTGTTAGCCTACGTCCCCAGTGTAAAAGTTGTTAGTTTTTTATACAGAACTAACAAACTGCACAGAGTTCTCAGCTTATTCGTCTTTGGTTTGCTCACTTTGAACCTCTTTTGTTAGTCAGAAGGAATCGAACCTTCATTACAACCATTTGACCTTAAAGTATCTCCACAACTTTGCCATAGATTTGATTTCTACCTACCCATCCATTCATATGGCCATGATTGTTACCAATTAGGTATTCACTATCATTCTTAATGGCATGGATTAGATGCAAATAATGATGACCCCTTACCTTACAAAGAACGATATTCTTTTTTTCAAGCTTAGTGTCATCCTTCACAGGCTCACAAATTACTGCTTGCCTTGATTTTAACAATGGGGTCATAGAATTTCCAATTCCAGTAACTTTACAAGTTTCCCCATTTCGCAAATGATTGCATGTCTCTTGGTTTTCAAAACCACTATAAGTAAAATCTCTCATAATAAAAAAGTTTACTTGCAGGGACTGACGGACTCGAACCGCCATCGTTTATTAACAGTTAAAGGCACACTCTGTTCCGAAGTCGAGACTGCGTTATTCCTTAAATCGTAACAAATTACTCTTACCATTAAGCTAAATCCCTATATAAATACAAAAGACTGAGAATTTTGTCTTATTGTTGATGCCATTCTACAACGGTTGGACGTTGCTCTTCACACGCTACCTTACGATAGACGTAGACACCATGCACGGACGGTCTTGCGAAGACCACCAAGAATCTTACTAGTTTAAACCTTACGGTGCAGCATCATAGCTTTCAGTTCTTCGCCAAGCTCTTGCGGATTCGTAGGATGCCTCCTACTGACTCAGACGAGTACTTTTACACGCTCATTGATTTCCTTGCGAGTCCTCAATGTCTCAATATTACATGAGAATAAGTGCATTTTAGCTGCCTAGTGTCGCACACTTTTGCTTAAATAGATTTTTTAATCATATTTTAATGTTCCGTAGCGATGTGGAAGACGAGGTGCGACTAAGGACATCTGTAACTTTTGGCTACAGCCCATCCAATCGCCTCCCTGTGAAAGCTCACCACAAGCAACTCACTATTATGTACTATTAGCTCCTATGAGTTCTTACGTCTTTCAACGTAAGACTAGTACACAACTGAACCCAACACGCCAACTGGTGATTATTGCATCGAGTTCCACATGGTAATCTTTTGTGTCACCACTCACTCAAAGACGTTACTTGCCCTTGAGAGCCTACGCCAACGGTGTTACCCACAGCGTAGACCGTACCATCTGCTTTTCCGTGAAATACATGAGAGTTCCCCATATATCTGCAACGCTTACCGCTAGTACACGTCACATTTATCCCATCACTGGATTATCCTTCCATCTGGCTACGAAAGCTAGCCATTAGCCTCATATCTTTCACAAGATATTTCCTTATGGAAATTGGCTTATTTCTTGAGTTTTTCATTCGTTTTCAGTTTATTATAATAGGTAAACTGCTTCCTCTTTAGAGGTGGGTTTATATCCCAAGCTCCTATTTTTTAGCCCTACATCGAACTTTTTTACTCAATATTTACTTTTTTCTAGTACACGTTCTCTAGAATATGGTTTCCGAAGTTACCATAGATATGGATTGTTTAACCACATAAAACCCATTTTTACCGTTATCTACGGCACGAAAAGGCATAACTAGTTGGTTAGAGCAGATTTGCACTGCTGAAGCTTCCGAAGAAACACATCAAGCACGAACTTGATGCCCATTTGTCTACATCGTCATTACTGACGTTCTCCTCTGGTACTAACCAAAAGGTGGTTTTTTACTTTGTCCACCGCAAAAACTCTTTGCGTTAAGAATTAACGTATTGTTGATGAGGATTTTTCGAGTCAACAAATCATTCTAGACTAACTTGAAGACCTACCCACAGCTTCCTAGACATTTTGCGCATTGTTCTAGTAAACACTAGCCTCACCACCACCATTTTAGCTGCGAGATTCAATATTGTTGCAGTATTGCAAAGGCTGATTCATTTTACAGAACCAATTTAATGGTAAAGGACATCTGCTATATTTCGTACAGTTGTATGTTTGTTGCAACCTCACTTTCCTCGCCAACCTTTACTGCCGATTGCACCTGAGCATTTATACTACATTAACGCTTAACTGATACTCGTTGGTAGAGCTAGATTTGCACTAGCGAAGACTCCGAAGAGCCACATCAAGCACGAACTTGATGCCCATTTGTCTACATCAACCTAAAAGGTTGTTCTCCTCTGGTATCTACCAAAAGGTGGTTTTTTGATTTGTCCACCACAAAATTAGTTGCGGAAGGATTGGATTCGAACCAATGACCTCTTGGTTATGAGCCAAGCGAGCTACCAACTGCTCCACCCCGCGATGTTATATTTCTTCGGAAACTATATTTTTTCACGTCTTAAATTTGGAGTTTAATGTTAAAAAATTAATTGCTGTAAGTTTCCTTGATTAGTTTCAACTTTGCAAAGATATAAAAAATTTTTTTAATATCCAAATTTTTTAAGAACTTTTTTCAAGTTTTTTGAAAAATTCATTCAACTTAGTCAATTCTGACAGTCCGTTTGCAAATTCTTCAGCGTTTATTACCAACTCATTTTTACCTTCCTCAATGCTGTCTATCTGAGCATAAAGGGTTTCCATGAGTTTACCCTTTAGGGTGTCACGATATTTTACGCTAACAATTTTCTGAGCTTCTTGCTTTTCATAGCCAGCTTCACAAAGATTCTTGTATAGCTCGTTCCTAAATTCTTTTTCTAAAATCTTACTCATTGTTTATCCTTTCGTTTAACAGTGCAAAGATATAAAAAATATTTTTAATATCCAAATTTTTTAACGAACGTTAACAAAATCAATTAATAAAATGTCTTTATCAGTTCCATTTTTAATAATTTCTTTGTTGTTCCTCTTAGCATATAACCAAGGCCACCAATCATCTATTAATTTAGGAGCTTTTACTGAAGAATAATTTTCTTCGCAAGAAGGCTCATCATTAAATTTGTAATCATATTCCCAATTATAGAGATTTCTTCCACACCAAAAGGTAATGTTTTTATATTCATCAGAAATATATTTACAAAAATCTATAAAGCTTTCTTTTGAGAAACTTGTATATTCTTTTTCATTTCTAACCTCATGTAAAACCCTAACATAACAGTCTTTCTTGGAATTTATGTATTGTAAATCATTTGCCAAGTCAAACCAACGATAATTGTATACCGTCATTCCATGCGCTAGAATCAAGCCTTCAGTTTTGTCAAATCTTACTCTTAAGTCAAAACATCTAACGCCATATTTTTCATATTGAGTTTTAATATCAACACTTTGGCATTTTGACATGAATTTGAACGGATATTGCCACCATTTTTTAGGCTTTAAATATGTCCAAGAATTATGTGAGCCTAAAATGTTTATATTTCCCATGACTAAATTGTTTTTTTACTTTAAAAATAATCAGCTACACGAACCTCATTCAATGTACTTATGAAAGATTCCCTTCCATGCATGTTATACAGATTAATGCATGACTTATATCCTAATATAGTCTAACTTTACTGTAAAAGTTTACTTCATCATCCGACCCTGACTGATTATTTAAGTATCTGATTTTCAAGTAGTTAAGTGGAGCTAGAGGGAGTTGAACCCTCGTCCAAACAACCATTCCATAAGAAATTATACAAGCTTCCCCAAAGTGTCCGAAGACACCGCCTTTGAGACCACCTTATTTTGAGAAAACAAGGAAAACTAGGGGGATGACTAGAGTCACCGATTCCACCATTCAGTTTTGAGAAAACCGAAAAAACAAATGCTAGGATGTTCTGTTCCTAAGAGCCTAGCCTCTCGGCTTACATTACGCAGCTATAGCGTACTCGTAAGCAGGAGAATTAACATTCTCGCCAGTTATAGTTTTTGCTATTTTGGGTGTATGCCCACCGCTTGTTTCTTACCAAACGCATTGCTGTCAAATCCATTATAGCCCCATACGTTTCAAATGTTCAAAGAACTCTTGATGTCGAGTGGGCAGGAGTCGAACCTGCGACCTTCTGAATATCAGTCAGATGCTCTAACCTACTGAGCTACCACTCGATTATATAACTAGTTTGTGGAATTCCGATTCTTCACCACACAAGTTTCTCTAGACCTCCTAATATGCTATGTGTCCGTTATAGGAACAACGCTACTGAATACGCTTGCCAATTTGTATATCGTACTACGGAACTAGCTATAGACTTACCGTTTCACAGTTTTTCTTAAATTCTTCTAGAGTACCATCAAAAATCCAATCTGACACCCTATCATCTTTTGCATTCTTTACTGCAATTGTAACACGAGATATGCCATCTTTCTCTTCCTCTTTGATGTGCCTAATATCTTCATATCTAAACATTGCAACTTTTACGCTTCTTGTCGGAAATCTCACTTGCAAGAATAATCCCTTATCATTATAATTGTAATTCATACTTCTTTAAAAGCCTCTATAAAGTGCTTCAGTATTGTTGCATTCTCAAGAACGCATGTTGGAACTGCATCACGTAGTGCATCAACATCTTCCCTAAGAATCATTTCTCTTACCTTTGTTGCTGAGAGATTGTTGTGAATTGTTCCTCTAGCATTGAGCTTAAACGAAACAAAGTCTCTCGTTATAAAAGGTGGAAACCACTGCATGATTATCTCAAATCCATCAGAGTAATATATTGTAAACTCTGGAGAATTTGTATAACCAACGATGTGACTGTAAAGATAAAAACCCCAATCATGCGAATTATCCGATTCATCTGTGAGGTCAGCTAAAGGTTTAATGTTAATCCTTTTTGCATCGTCACCAAATGCTTCAGCAATTGCCTTATTAGCCAATTCTAAACGCATTGCAATCGGTATAGGATTCCTCTTGTTCAACTTGTCAGCAGAACCAACCAACAAAAGCACATTCTCGTTTTCATTAAGGGCTTGCCTTATCAACTCCAAATGACCTTTGTGTATTGGCTGTATTCTTGCAATAATTACACCTACTGCCATTATAAATATTGTTTTATGTTCAAAAAGACGGAAGCGATTTTCAGAAAATTCGAATTAAAAGTTCGGTCCTTAAAAATAAATTAACTTGCTGTCTGCTTCCTTGGTGCTTGTGATAGGATTTGAACCTACTGTACCCCACTATAAGATGGCGTGTGTCTGCCGATATATCACCCCTCAAGCATGTTTCGCCTACTGTACTCTTTCAAGCCATCGCAGACTTGTCTTGCATTAACGTAGTTAAGACCAATATACGGCATTCTTAACCTAAAGTATGCTTACGGTGGGGTTGAAAGAACTCTTTTGAAAAACGAACAATTTCCGCATAACCCCCAAGCGACTTATGCTCGTATTTTTTCACTCTGCAAAGATATGAAAAAAAATTGGAATATCCAAATTTATTAACATTCTTTAAGAAAATCTGTAGAAGGGGTGGGAGTCAAACCCACCATCACTTGCGTGTAAAGCAAGGGTCCAGATTCGATAGACGGCCCTTCTAATGCGGTTGTAATAGTCTATTACAAGCCTACCTTGCCTTTGTATTTGTAAGCAAACCAACCGATAACTCCACCAATAATGAATTCAATCATAGTTGTAACGTTTTAAAAGATTAGACATTTAATTTGACATTGCAAAGATATAGAAAATATTTTTAATTTCCAAATAAAATTACCATCTTTCTAACTTTTTAACAATTTCTTCTTTTTCCATTTGAGCATTGAACTTGTCTTGCATCAATTCAGCTTGAATCTCATTATCAAGTTCATCATAGTTATCTTCGTTATATTGCTCATGTAAGCCATACTTTTTCTTACGAGGTCTCTTACATGCTGGTTCGTCACACTTTACAGCGTTTTTACCATCACCCCAGCGAAACTGTAGCCAACCCTCGTATTCTCCGTAATCGAATACATAGCTTTTTGGAATTTCATCGTCACCCCTAAAGTATTCATCAAGCATTCTCAATGATACCTCTTGTGTCTTCCAAGGATAATTCATATTGGAGTTACCATATACTCCGTCATGCCCAATTTTAATGATTCTACTTTTCTCAAAGTCTAAAACCATGTATCCCCAGAACCTATCTTCGACTTCAAACACCCATTGCTTAGTGTGCCATTTATACTTTGGAATTTCTTCTTGGTGTGGTCTTGGAGTATCAGCGTAAACCTCTTCTATCAGTTTAACCTCTTCCTTCCACTCTTCCTCGGTGTCAAATTCAGTCTCAGTATGTGTATACTCATGTAGGTTATACAAGCCAGTCATTTTTCTATCTGACAATGATTTACCCCACATTGAGAATATTACCATATATCGTTTTGTATGCTTTTTCATGTTTCTTTTCTTTTTCTGAAAGATGTCTTTAAGTCAAATCCATGAGACAATATCTTTCCCTCATTGGTTTGTGTCTTAATACCATCAACAGAACCAAACAAGTCTATGAAAAGAGTATTCTTAAACTCTTTCAAGTAATCTTTCTTATAACCATAATCCTCTAAAGATGCGATAAGGTTTGAAAGTAACCTCTCAAGGTCTTTAACAAGGTGGTCTTCAATACCATTACCTATCAAATCCCAAGGTCTTGTTTCGTGACCTATTGATGTGTCATTAAGTTGTGCTAAATATGTAATCTCATAGTAACCACCAGTGATACCAATTACGTGTTTGCACCTTATACCGACTTCATCATGTACCTTTTTAGCTTTTATATGACTAACGTCTTTATAGTAATAGAATCCAAGAGGCGAAATACATTTAGCATCACGCCCACCTTTACCAGTGTAGCACACTACCCTAGAATCGTCCTTAATAACTTTCTCACCTTTGGTGAAAGATGTCCTTGTACTATTAATTCCAATTCCCATTCTATCTTTATCCTCTACTTTAGCAACAATCACGTCACATTTGCTGAATAGGATTTTCCTCTTTTCTCTTATTTTAACAGCCATTAGTCAACAAAACCTTCAAAATAATTTTTTACAACCTTAAACGGCCAAAAGAATACCAAAGCTGCTAAAAGAAAAACTGCCATTGGTTCTTCAACGCCATCCATTTCTTTCTCATATTCATATTCTGGTTCATATTCGTCTTTCCACCAAATATATGCCAAAATAATACCAACAAGGAAATATCCAATTGCAATAAAACCCCAAATATCCATAACAATAAAGTAGGCTTCCTCTACCTACAACGACAGTTAACGGTTTTTGTTAGTTCAAGGTACTAATAGACCAAGCGCAGTGCTCTGTTACACCGTAAACACCGATAAGGATTATAGCTCGCAGGGTGCGATTCGAACACACGTACAATTCATTTGGAGTGAATCAGATTAGACCACTTTCGTTTACCTGCGAGTGTATAATTTACATTTCTAAAAATTTTTTCAACTTTTCTTTAGTAGTTGGCAATTCATAGTGCTTAAACCATTTAGCGATGGTTTTGTCAGACACGCCATAGAGTTTACCAACTCCACGAAAACTTCCAACTTCTTTAAACACAGAACACAATGTTTCTTTTGAAGGGTGGTTAGCTATCCATCTTTTTTCTTGCAGTTCTAACCACTGTTCCTTCTTCATATATTTTTTTGATAGAACTCTGTTATATTTTGTATTATTTTCTCTATTAGCATTTTTACCACTATATGTATCAGTTTGACTATGGCAATTAGGGCATATAAAAAACCCAGCCACTTTGGTTTGTAAATTCTATTTTCTTTCTTATTGAAGGTATCCATGCTCAATAAGGTATTTTTTACCTTTCTTTGTGGCATGATATTTTGTTCTTACTACCTCCCCATACCTATGTCTGTATTCATTTGTACGGTACTTATGCCTATCAACAATCTTCTCTATTATGTAATCACCCTTTATCAATCTCTCGATTGAATAAGAAATTCCATAATCAGAAATAGTTTTCAAATAAGGTAATGCGCTTATCTCACCATACGACATTGGCACAGCATGAATACTAGCCAATATTTTTTCTGTTACCTCTAACATAGTTACCAAGAAAATTTGATTTTATACTTATCACCACAGAAAGGGTATAAAGGGCAACACCAACTATTTATCTCAAGGTCAATGTTAAACCCAAGGCTACGAAACTCAGCTTGTAGAAGTTCTTCAATGTCACGTTCTTTGTGACCATAAACCCTAAATTTTCTTGGTATTTTAATCCAAACACTTTTGCGAGAGTAATCTGAATCTATGGCTTTTTTAATCTCACCTTCATAGACTAGCTTAAGCCAACCAATTAGTTTACCACAATCAAGCAATAATTGTTCCATTTGCACTTTTTTGCTTAACTCAGCTAAGTACTTTGCGGAATCCGAATTAAAATTTCTATTTTCCATGTTCACATATTTTTATCTATGTTGCAAAGATACTAAAAAAAACTGAATTAGCCAAATCAATTAACATTATTTAGGAAAATATTGGAAACAGAGTCATAAATCCTATAATCCAATCTCCTACGATGCCTACCTCTCTTTTGTCTTAATATTTCATCTTTCGCTTCATCCAATGTGTAAGCACCTTTTCGCTGCCCAATCTCTACATCTTCACGTCCTTTTACGTAGCAGCATACGTAATATATTCTATTCTCATTCATGATAGAGCTGGTGATGGGGGTCGAACCCACAACCTGATGATTACAAATCAACTGCACAACCAGTCGTGCTCCACCAGCATATAAGGGTACATTAATCCAACATTTCAACCCCTCCAAGTTTAATTAGTTATTTGCGGAGGGGGTGGGAATCGAACCCACGTTACACAAATTGACAGTCTGTTTGAAGTGTAAATTTAAACTTGCTGTGTGTACCCACTATTGAAATCCAAAGTAACCTTCCCTGATATTGAACCTTTGGCATACTATTACAGACTAGTATGTTCTGTTCTAGATTCCTCATCATATGGAACTACGTCTGTACGTCTACCACATAATTTCTCCTAGTATCGAGCCTCGTGTCGGAATCGAACCAACAACCTGCGCATTACAAGTGCGCTGCTCTGCCAATTGAGCTAACGAGGCATTACCTTAATAAGTTTCTTTTTCACCACCAAGCATGATATACTTATCTTCAAGTTCATCATATTCACTCATAAGGTCATATAACTCTTCACTACGTTTATCATACTCTTTAGAGCATTCTTCATGAGTAGCTGGATGGTCGCACCCAAACAACGCATCCCTCATCTTCAGTGCCGCATTTGCAATCTTAATCTTCATGTCTGTAAGATTATGTTTGAACTCAGCAGCCTTATTAATTATTTCATGCTCTTTCACTCCTTGGTATAAATGCTCACCTACTCTTATTGAATAAGATTGTTTCTCTTCATCATAAGATTCTATCTTACCAGTGAGGCGTTCAGTTCCTTCATATTGCAAATCAGTATTACAGTAGTAATCCCATATTTCCCAATTAAAGTCTACCGTTTTTCCAATTTCGTATTTCATAACATTCTTTTTTTGTACACCGTGTAGGACTCGAACCTACGTTGCGTTTCCGCACAGATTAAGAGTCTGTTGCATGACCTCTCTGCCAACGGTGCATCATTTATTGTATGTCCTTCTTTCTATATGGTAAACCGTAGTATTTACACCATTTTCTTACAGCGTTGTCTGATACCCCATAAGTCCTTCCTATTGCACTGAAATTGCTCTCTTGCAGCAGCATACTAAGTTCTTCCTTACTTGGTCTCTCAACTTTTCTCTGAAGTTTCTTATTACATTCATCACATCTAGTACTATGCGAATCTATATGTTTACCACAATTAATGCACACGCCATAATATCTAACTCTTGGATGTGGCATTATACTGTTTGTTTTTAATTCACCATTGACCATCTTCTTATAACATTCATCGCAAAGTCCTGTCTGAGTCTTGTTTATTTCCTTTCCACAGCATTTACAATAATGTTTCTTATCTACACCATTGTGATGATTATTAGCACCACAATAGTTATCTGTTTGTGAATGGCAATTGGGGCATAGTATTTGTAAATTTTCTAGTCTATTGTCTGTATTATCCCCATTTATATGGTGTAGTTGTAAACTTATTTGTTCACCATTCCAATGAATTATACCGCATTTCTCGCATTTATATTCTTTTAGTCCACTAGAAAATAGTTTCCATTTAAGTCTATCAGCCTTAATATATGAGTTAGTAGTAAGGTAATCTTCTACTTTCTTCTCATTGTGTTTAACACCACTATTGGACTTTCCTTTCATTGTGAAATGACTAGTATCAAGCTCTAACTCATTTATGTGTTTTTTGACATATCTGTAGTTACCGCCTTGTGGCTTCCATCCAATCTTTCTACATACATCAGCGTATGTGTGGCTCTCTTCAACGAACCTTTTAAAATCCTCGTTACTAATTCTTTTCATATGCAAAATCATTTCCTATATAAATAAATAGTTAACGACTTGCAAAAATCAAGTCTTAGTTCGATTTTTTTTTGTGCCCCCAGAGAATTTTGCAATCTCGACCCCATGTTTAAGAGACACGTGCTCTACTTCTGAGCTATGGAAGCATATGAACTGTACGCCTGGTGGGATTCGAACCCACGTAGTCGCAGATTAAAAGTCTGGTGCATAAAGCCACTCTGCCACAAGCGCAAATATTGTGCGCCCAGAGGATTCTGCCACCTCGACTCCTAGTTTAAAAGACTAGTGCTCTACTTCTGAGCTATGAGCGCAATTTCTACTATTTTTACCTATAGTTAAAAGAGGCCGCAGCTCTACCGTTAAGCTATAGGAGCATTTCTATATCTTATCCATAACGCTCCTAGCCCAACTGTGTTGGTCACTGACAGAGCGTTACATCTGTTTACGTTTTATGCACTTTATCTTTCTCATATGCTTATTCTTTTTTATTTCGTTTGTTACTTATTTCAATTATTTTTTGTTTAAATTCCTCAAGTGGCTGACACTTTTTGAGGTAAAAATCTTTATTTTTGTTGTTTACAATATCATCTATCTCTTTTAGAACCTCTTCATCAGAAGCCTCTCCTTTATCGTTCATTTCCTCTAATACGACAACGTATTGATAGAGTTTATAGAAATCACGTGGTTTTATAAGTTTATAGACGTCATCACCAATTTTAACAAAATTTCCTGTGTCACATGTACATATTAGGTTGACGTTATACTCACGTGCAATGTCTAAATGCCAAGGAGAATAAGAACCAGTTCCACTCGGTTTAAATTCAATTCCTAACTTCTCCATTAAACAATCTTGATTAGGGTGTCATTATCATTTGCCCTTCTAATCCACCTCATAAGAAGCAGACCCTTTTCTGTTGGCTTAAATGCAGCAGTCTCTCCGACATCTTTCTTATCGCTCAAATCAATCTCAAGCTGATACTTATTACCATCAACACTAGTGATGTGGTATACTGCAATTCCTCCAGCCATGATGTACTGCAACTGGGCGATACCTTTTACCAATGGTTTAATATCTTTTACAATCATACTATCTTATGGTTTTTTCTATCTAATTTAAATTTATATTCTTTCAAGTCTCTAAGGAACATTTCTTTTATCCCTAGCTCTTTTATGTCGAATTCTTTTTGCTTCCTCTTGAACACTATGTAATCCAAATAAGCCATAACAAAACTAATTACAGCCATAATTAGGTCAGATATACCATCAATGTTCACCAAACAAACAACACCATTGAATATCAATCCAATTGACATTAGCATCCATCCCATTAGGACTTTCTTTCTATCTGACTTCCAAGCAAGTGCTATACCTACATAGATGTCAACGATTCCTATTGTCCAAAGAATCCACCAAACTGTATTCATAACATTAAACTTATTAAATATGTTAGGATTCCACTCTCCCAAATGATTGACATATATTTCTTATGCCAAGTTACACTCCGTCAAGTTTATCCAATTTATTTTCTACTCTCCTATACACGCAGAAGAGAAGCCCAGTCAATAATACTTCTGTCATACTCTACCTCCTTGTTTTAATGAAATTAAATAAATTAGATGTTGCCTACCTACACGCATTATACTCGCTCCCAATCTCTATTTTACTAGAAGGTGAATTAGTACTGCCCTTTCAGCCCTTCACATTTCCTTTTTTCTTCCTCGATAGGACGAACATCTACGTCTTTTGTTCGCTCAATTAAGAACAGCCCAGAGAACTAACTGGGAAATGCGGAGGGGCAGGAATTCGAATCCTATACCCTAATGGGTACGTTCTGATTAGCAGTCAGACCCAGTTCCTTTCTGGTTGCGCCCTCCATAAATTAAATACCTACATTCCACTATCTCGTACAACTCTACAAGGAGCGTCTTTAACATCCCACTCTTTAATTATCGACTTGTGGTTGCCTACGATAACTTCTTCAAGCTGTTACCCTTGATGTTTCCTTCAGTATTATATTTTGCTAATAGCCCATTATACCAATGAAGACATCTTACGTATTTTCTGTGTATTCTATAATGAACTAATTTTCCATTCCAAGGCGTTATTCCATCAACATCAAAAAACTCTCCATTGAACTTCAAATGCCTAATGCTACACCAAGTATATTCGCCTTTATAATTTCCATAAGGTCTAATGTACCTTACCTCAAATGGTTGATGATTTTTCAACCAATCAAATTGCTTTTTAGTCATTTTATATCAGCCGCCACCAACTATATTTGTTACTCCCCTAATGTTGGAAGGGATGCTTTTCTTATCATTGTCGGCAATAATTCCCCACAAGGAACAAACCCCAACTTACCATAGAATCGTTTTAAATCTTTTACCGTTTTATGTGATTCGTCATAATGTCCTCTAGGCATTGGATGGCATAAAAGATAGAGATTATAGTCTTTATATACCCTAATCACCTCTTTCAGTAGTTCTGTTGCAACACCCCAACCGCAATATTCTCTGTCAGTTTCAACTCTGACGATTTTGGCTAGTTTGTTTCCGTTACATAAACATTTATACCTATCAAATTCTATGTTTTCGGTATCAACAATAACTTTACCTAAATGTGTTCTGTTTTTAGCATCATATGCATGAAAGCATCTAGAGCCACCAACACCAATCCATTCAATTTTAAATAAATTACTCCTATCTTCTAGCATATTCTTACTATTTGTAGGTTAAACAAGCGGAGGCGAAGGGATTCGAACCCCTGGTACCTTGCGGCACTTTTGTTTTCAAGACAAACGCAATAGACCAACTCTGCCACACCTCCAATTATAAAGGAATATACTAGCGAATCGTGTGTTGTATTTCACTCCACGCCTTTGACCACTACCATTTCATCAATCCATTTCGTCTACCATACTTTCACATGTTTGGAATAATTAGATAATCAGTAATAACGACTATAGTCTCCTGAAGTTTGTCCATCTAATCCATGTTATTCATACAGCCTATTCTTTCATTTGTAATTTAATACAGATGATACTCTATGCATCATGAACTTACTGTTCTTCCGACCTTTATTCCTTTGTGGAGCTTGTGGGATTCGAACCCCTCTGTGACAGTGCAGATGTCAAGTGCTAGCCATTACACTACAAACCCCAAATTTAGTCACACTATCGCAGGACTATCAGCTCCCAAGCGGTTGATTAAAACAATGTCTCGAAAACATCCAAAATCTCAACAGCCTATATGTACATCTTTAGGCTTTTTCTTTCCCACGTCTGGGTGCGAGTTGCTGGGATGGTGGGACTTGCACCCACTGTCCTCGGCTTAACAGGCCGATG
>Ga0247609_10001528_pt1 | contig 27177 bp, 18 predicted proteins | sample 172DNAGHGlowgp2_FD_193487 | JGI IMG/M metagenome (GOLD analysis project Ga0247609, IMG submission 193487) | Sheep rumen microbial communities from Palmerston North, Manawatu-Wanganui, New Zealand - 1728 DNA GHGlow gp2 | ecosystem: Host-associated > Mammals > Digestive system > Stomach > Rumen ...
ATTCTCTTTCGTAATATTCTCCATGAGTTTTACGTCATAGTCTGGCCCGGAATTGATTTTGTTGAGTTGGCAGTTGTGCTTGAAGCGGGCATCCAACTGTTCGCGCAGGGCCTTGACCTCCTCATCGGGCACGTCGGCGATACTTTTCAAGAATTCTTCGACGCTCATGCCGTTGTACTGGGGATTCTCGCTCATAGGCCAGGGCAGGGGAGGACGCTGGGTCTCAAGGGCCTTCATCTTGGCCTCTTCCTTCATCTCTTTGCCCTTTTTCTTGGCCTCATCTTTCTTCTTGTCCACAACTTCTCCAGCCTTGTCTTTGGCTTTCTTCACCAGTCCGCCCAGCTGGGCATTGGCTGTCGTGGGCACGCTCATTGCAGCCATGGTGATGGCGGCAACCAGTAATGTCTTAATCGTTCTTGTTTTCATAATAAGATTGGTTTTAAGAGTTATTATTAATGAGAAATGATGTCATTTTTGGACATTCATCCATATTGTCATTGGCAAAGATACGGAATTTTGTCAAGTCTACAAAAAAAGTAATAAAAAAAACAAGGGTGGGCACCGCAGTGGTGCTCACCCTCGTTCCCTTAGGGTTGGGATTAATTCCTTTTTAGTTCTGTTCCTCCTTGGGAGCCTCGATCACGTTGATGTAGATGTGACCAGCGCGGTGCTGGAACTCTACGGTACCGTCAACCAAAGCATACAGAGTGTGATCCTTGCCCATGCCAACATTCACGCCGGGACGATGCTGGGTACCGCGCTGACGGCGGATGATGTTACCGGCCTTGGCAAACTGACCACCAAAAATCTTCACGCCGAGGCGTTTGCTTTCGCTCTCGCGGCCGTTCTTAGAACTGCCGACACCTTTTTTATGTGCCATAATCTAAAGAGTTGTGATTTTTAAATGGTTAATTAAGCAATGACTTCTTTAATCTCAAGCTGAGTGAACTGCTGGCGATGACCGTTGAGACGGCGATAGCCTTTGCGACGCTTCTTCTTGAAGACGATGATGTGTTCACCTTTCACGAGGGGAGTCTTAACCTCGCAAACAACCTTTGCACCTTCGACGGTAGGTGCGCCAACCTTAACGGCACCGTCGGCATCCACGAGGAGGACGCGGTCGAACTCAACAGAGTCACCTTCCTTGCGCTCGTCGCCGAGGTAGTGGACATACAACTTCTTGCCGGTCTCGACACGGAACTGCTGTCCCTGAATCTCTACAATTGCGTACATTTGTTTAATCTTGTAGTTTAAATAACTGTCCCACAGGCGGCTGGCATCAATTATCCAACGCTTTCCTCTGCCTGCTGGGCACTAATGCGGGTGCAAAGGTAATACAATTTCCCAAACTGACAAGCAACTTGCCCAAGATTTTTTTCATTATGGGTGCTGTGCTGTGCAAGCCGGAGGCTTGCAATACCTCGACGACATGGGGCCGCGGCTCAGCCGCGGCACGGGGGACCGGGTGACACGGGGAGTGGCGGCACTGGGCGACATGGGGGCCGCGGCTCAGCCGCGGCACGGCGGACCGGGGGGCTGGTTAGGTGAGGGGGTGGGGGTAGGTGATGTCCCAGAGGAAGAGGGCGTGGCCGGGCATGGAGGTGCCGGCGGCGCAGCGGTCCTTGCGGTCGATGACTTGACAGAATTGCTCGACGGTCATCTTGTGGCGGCCGACCTCGACGAGGGTGCCGACGATGGCGCGCACCATGTTGCGCAGGAAACGGTCGGCGGTGATGGTGAAGACCCACTGGTGGTCGCCCTCGCGGGTCCAACGGGCGTGGGTGATGCGGCAGTTGTTGGTCTTGACGTCGGTGTGGAGCTTGGAGAAGGAGGTGAAGTCGGTGTAGTCGAGCAGGCGGGCGGCGGCCTCATTCATCAGGTCGAAGTCGAGGTCGGGTGGGCATTTCCATGCCAGGGGATAGCGGAAGGGGTCCTTGCGGGTTACGGCGAAGTACTTGTAGGTGCGGCTCGTGGCGTCGAAGCGGGCATGGGCCTCGTCATGGACGGCGGTGATGCTGTAGATGGCGATGTCGGGCGGCAGCAGGGCGTTGAGGCTGTGGACCAGACGGTCAAGGTCCTTGATGGGCTGCTCGGTGTCGAAGTGGGCGACCATCAGGCGGGCGTTGACGCCGGCGTCGGTGCGGCCGGCGCCGGTGATGGGCGTGGGGACACGCAACAGCGTCGCCATCGCCTCCTCGATGACCTGTTGCACCGAGGTGTCCTGGGGCTGCACCTGCCATCCATGGTAGGCGGCGCCCTTGTAACCCAATCTCATGAAATACCGCATTGCCTGTCGTTTATACCTCACGCTAAGACGCAAAGGCGCTAAGTCTTTTTATAATATTAATTCTTAGCGACTTAGTGCCTTAGCGTGAAATGGTTGGGAATTATTTCTCGAGGTAGGTGTAGCCGTAGAGGCCGCTGCGGAAGTTGCGTACGAACTCGTTGCCCTCCTCGCTGGTGATCTTGCCCGAGCGGATGGACTCGCTGACCCAGGTCTCGACGTTGCGGACGAGCTGCTTGGGGTTGAACTCGACGTAGTCGAGCACCTCGGCAACTGTCTCGCCGTCAATCACCTGGTCGATCTCGTAGTGGTCCTTGAAGACGTTGATGTGGACTGCGTTGGTGTCGCCGAAGAGGTTGTGCATATCGCCGAGGATTTCCTGATAGGCACCCACGAGGAAGATGCCCAGGTAGTAGTGCTGGCCGGGTTTGAGTTTGTGGACGGGCAGCGAGTGGGCCACGCCCTGTGCCGAGATGAAGTTGGTCAACTTGCCGTCGCTGTCACAGGTCATGTCCTGCAGGGTAGCGAAGCGGGTGGGACGCTCGGTGAGGCGGTCGATGGGGATCACGGGGAAGACCTGATCGATGGCCCAAGCATCGGGCAGAGACTGGAACAGGGAGAAGTTGCAGAAGTACTTGTCGGGCAGCATGCGGCTGACGGAGCGGAGTTCGTCAGGGGCATGCTTCATGTTGCGCACGATGTCATCGACGTCGCGGGCGATGGACCAGAAGAGTTTCTCGACCATGGCGCGGGTGCGCAGGTCGATCAGACCCAGCGAGAAGCGGTCCAGCGCCTCGTCACGGATCTGCAGCGCGTCGTGCCAGTCCTCGAGCAGGCGCGCCTGGTTGATCTTGTCCCAGATCTCGTAGATGTCACGTACCAGTTCGTCATCATCCTCGCTGACGGTATCTACCTTGTCGTCCCATTCGGGCAGTGTGGTCGTCTCGAGAACGTCCACAACGAGTACCGAGTGGTGGGCGGTCAGTGAGCGGCCGCTCTCGTTGATGATGTTGGGATGCTTGAGGCCGTTCTTGTTGCTGGCATCGACGAGGGTATAGACCGCGTCATTGACATACTCCTGGATGCTGTAGTTCATCGAGTGTCCGCTGCCGCTGGAACGCGTGCCGTCGTAGTCCACGCCCAGACCGCCACCGATATCGACATATTCCACCTCGAAGCCCAGCTTGGCGAGCTGCACATAGAACTGTGCCGCCTCGCGCAGGGCGTTCTTGATGCGGCGGATCTTGGTGACCTGGCTGCCGATGTGGAAGTGGATGAGCTTGAGGCAGTCCTCGAGTTTGTGCTCATGCATATAATCGATGGCGCTGAACAGTTCGCTGGTGTTCAGACCGAACTTGCTGCTGTCGCCGCCACTCTCTTCCCACTTGCCGCTGCCGCTGCTCGAGAGCTTGATGCGGAAGCCGATGTTGGGACGTATGTGCAGGCGCTGTGCCACCTGGTCGATGAGTTCCAGCTCGCTCAGTTTCTCGACGACGACAAAGATGCGGCGTCCCATCTTCTGTGCCAGCAGTGCCAGCTCGATGTAGCCCTCGTCCTTGTAGCCGTTGCAGATGATGACGGGGTTGGCATTCAGGTCGGTCATGTTGCTGGCGAGCACGGCATGCAGCTCGGGCTTGCTGCCGGCTTCCAGGCCGATGTTGAACTTCTTGCCGTGTCCGATGATTTCTTCCACCACCTGACGCATCTGGTTCACCTTGATGGGATAGACGATGAAGTTGGCACCCTGGTATTCATATTCCTTGGCTGCCTTCTTGAAGCAGCTGGAGATCTTGTCGATACGGTTATCCAGAATGTCGGGGAAACGCAACAGCACGGGTGCTGTCACCTTGCGTGAGTGGAGTTCGTCCATCACATCGGCCAGGTCCACGGGCACACAGTTGTGTTTGGGCGTGACGGTGACGTGGCCATTCTCATTGATGGAGAAGTACTTGAGGCCCCAGCCTCCGATGTTGTAGAGTTCGGCGCTATCCTCGATGCGCCACTTGTTGATTGCTGACACGGCTCAGTTTATTTAGTTTGTTATATAATGCGGTTAAAAGTGAGCGCAAAGGTAACGAATTATCTTGATAATGACAATAGTCTGCTATTGAAAAACGGACATAGGCACAAAAAACAAGCAGGGGAAAGTCCCCTGCTTGCTGTAGGTTTGATTTCTCGGTTCAGGAAGGATTACTCCCAGCTGCCACTGAGCAGATAGTTGATCAAGGTGGTAACGTCACTGATCTTGACGAAAGTATCGTGGTCACAGTCAGCAGCCTGCAGGTCGATGCCGGTAGCATCATTGCTCAGCAGGTAGTTGATCAGGGCCGTCACGTCACTGATCTTGATGAAGCCGTCCATGTCGATGTCACCAACCTGGGAGGTCTGCTTGGTCAGCGTGCAGGTGATCTTCTCCTCGGGCTGTGCGGGATCGAAGGTAATCACGATGTCGTAAACGCCGGCGCCGTCGGGCAGGTAGGCGTTCCAGTTGTTCTCATAACCGATGGGCCACTCATAGTCCCAGCCGTGGTTGCCCACCACCTTGAATCCGAAGAAGTCGTCGAGCTGAACGCCCTGCTTGGTCCAGGTGTAGATGCCGTCTTCGCCCTTTACCATGTCGTTATTCTCGTTGGTGGCGTCCCATTCGGTGCCGAAGACATGAGCGGGACCAACAACGGTGTAAATCATCTCGGGCTGCGGATCCTCGTGCTTGATCACGTCGATGCCCACGATGCCTCCATCAGGATTGAAGACGAATACCAGGTCGTAGATGCCATCCTCGCCGATGTAGTACTCAGCATTGAAGTCGGCGGGCCACCAAGTGCCGTTGGAGGTCACCTTGTACTCAATCATCGTGCCTGCAGTGAGCTCAACGTTTTCCTTGGTCAGGTAGTAGCAGCCGTCCTCGCCCAGAGCCATGTTGTTCTCCTCACTGATTTCCCAGTTGTTGAAGATGTTGGATGCAACGGTGTAAACCGGTACTTCCTTGGTGAGGCGGTAAACCGAAATCTGGCCACCGGGAACAAACTGATAGATGGTCACGCCATTCTCATCGACCTCGGCATTCAGCCAGTTACATTGGATTCCGTTGGGGTTAGAAGATACAGATGAAGGAACTTCAACCAGAGGAGCTACGGCGCCAGCTTCGGCAACTGCAAAGCCGTCATGATAGTTGGGAAGCGTAGGATAGAGATACAGCTCCATTCCATCCCAGATGATGGGGAATACACCATTACAAGCACCCTTGTTGGGCAGAACGAGCCCCTTACGGGTAAAGTCGTCACCATCGGGTGTGAGCTTGCTGGGAGCGCCACTGCGATAAGCAAACAGCAATGCAGGATCACCATTCAGGTCATTGAAGTAGTGGATAACGGTTGAGGTATTGGTATTCAAGCCAGCGCACGATGCCAAGAAGCAATTATCCACGTCAACCTCCCCATCGGCGATTGCTACGCGAGCAATACCGTCGGTATAGATTGAGTTGTCAGGTGAACCAGCGGTGAGATAGAGCTCTCCTTCTTCCAGCAGGTTGCCCTTAGCGAAACCGAAGAAGTCACATCTGCCCGTCAGCCCCGACTCTTCAGGTATGGTGTAAACTTTCACCTCACCGTTCTTGGGGTTGATAACTTTGAATGTGGCTTCAATCCATGCAGTGCTGCCAAATCCAGCGTTGCTGACAATGATATTGCCCGCTTCGTCACGGCTGACAGCAGTATTGGTGCCACCCTCATAGGTGACTCCGGTCAAGCCATTCTCGTCAATTTCATAGATTACCTGTTCGGCTTTGTTGTGGATGTAAAATTTGCCATTCATGCCGAAGCCTTGGCGAGCATCATTAGTGACACTGAAGAATGATGGGGCATTCAGCGTCCACACTTTCTCGATTTTGTAGCCGTCGGCGCTTGCACCGAGGGCCAGAACTGCCATAGCAGTTAACAGTAATAGTTTCTTCATAATTCTGATAATTATAATGTTAATATAAAACGGTAATAAAAGTTATTTGTCAATCCTGAAACATAATTACAATTAATCGTGCCGCAAAAATAACAAAAAATCAGAAACAATCAAATAATAACACATTTTTATCACGAATGGCAACTATAATTTACCATTTCTAGCGGTGGCAGATTGTACAGGTTTTTCTTGTGCTGCAGGAGAGCGACAAATTGTTGAAAAATATTTCCTGTGTGTGCTTTGTGAGACGGCAAAAAACACTTACCTTTGCAGCACAGAATCAAACATCATTTAGACCCAATATTATTAATTCAAAATTATGGTAAATTACAAGGATTTAGGTCTCGTGAACACTCGCGAGATGTTTGCTAAGGCAGTCGATGGCGGCTATGCCATTCCCGCATTCAACTTCAACAACATGGAGCAGTTACAGGCTATCATCAAGGCTTGTGCCGAGACGAAGTCTCCTGTTATCCTGCAGGTATCGAGCGGTGCCCGCAAGTATGCCAACCAGACGCTGCTGCGTTACATGGCCGAGGGTGCAGTAGAGTATGCCAAGGAGTTGGGCTGGGAGCATCCCCAGATTTGCCTCCACTTGGACCACGGTGACACCTTTGAGCTGTGCAAGTCATGCGTTGACTTCGGTTTCTCATCGGTGATGATCGACGGTTCATCGCTCCCCTACGAGGAGAACATCGCCCTGACCAAGAAGGTTGTGGAGTATGCCCACCAGTTTGACGTGACCGTTGAGGCCGAGCTGGGTGTTCTCGCTGGCGTTGAGGACGACGTAGTTGCCGAGGAATCGCACTACACCAAGCCCGAGGAGGTGATCGACTTTGCTACCCGCAGCGGTTGCGACTCGCTGGCCATCAGCATCGGTACCAGCCATGGCGCTTACAAGTTCAAACCCGAGCAGTGCACCCGTGACCCGAAGACCGGTAAGCTCGTTCCTCCTCCCCTGGCATTTGACGTGCTCGAGGAAATCGAGAAGAAGCTCCCCGGCTTCCCCATCGTGCTGCACGGTTCGTCGAGCGTTCCCCAGGAGTATGTTGACATCATCAACAGCCACGGTGGCAACCTGCCCGATGCCGTAGGTATCCCCGAGGATCAGCTGCGCAAGGCCGCCAAGAGCGCCGTTTGCAAGATCAACATCGACAGTGACAGCCGTCTGGCCTTCACCGCTGCCGTTCGCAAGGTGTTAGTTGAGAAGCCCGGCGAGTTTGATCCCCGCAAGTACTGTGGTCCCGCCCGCGACGAGATGGTTCGCCTGTACAAGCACAAAATCATTGAGGTGCTGGGTAGCGACGGCAAGGCCGAGTAATGCCTTTAACCTAACAATTTCCATTTAATTGGGATGATGTAGAGACGCAAAATTTTGCGTCTCTATTTTATTTATAATCAGTAGATTATAATATTGGTGTGATTTTTTAGGCGAAAAAAGTCGCCAAAAAATTTGGTCAGTATGTAAAACGGTATTACCTTTGCACCGCTTTACGAAACAAATGCGTTTCGGCAAGTGCGTTCGGGGTGTAGCTCAGTCCGGTTAGAGTACGCGTCTGGGGGGCGTGGGGTCGCTAGTTCGAATCTAGTCACCCCGACAACGCAAAAGGAGTGCTGATGATCAAATTGATTGTCGGCACTTTTTGTTTTGACGATGGAGAGAAAGGATTTGACGGAGAAGACGGAATTAACAATTAGGATATTATGATAAAGCGTGTGATTGTATTGGTGCTGGCGATGTCGGCTTGTTTGTCGGCATTGTGTCAGGAATGGCTGGGTGGTGACATCTCGATGATGAGCGCTAACGCCCGCAATGGTGTGATTTACAAGGATTCATGTGGCGTGACGGTTGATCCATACGACCTGTTCAAGCAGCAGGGATGGAACATGATGCGTGTGCGCTTGTTCGTGGACCCGCAGAATGCGCCGGGCCGGCATCATGACGAGGGCGTGTGCCAGGACCTGGACTATGTCATCGACTTGTGCAAGACCATCAAGGCGCGCGGCTTTGAGGTGATGCTGGACTTCCACTACAGTGACACCTGGGCCGACCCCGCCAAGCAGTTTACTCCCAAACGTTGGGAAGGCCTCAATGCTAAGGCGCTGGCCGACAGCATCTACCGCTATACCCGTCACTGTCTGCTGGCCCTGAAGGCTGCCGGAGTGGAACCTGCCACGATTCAGGTTGGCAACGAGATTACCTTCGGCATGGATTGGCCCGTGGGACGAGTGGACCCGATGAGTGGTGAGAATTGGGACGTGTTCACCGGGCTGCTCAAGGCTGGCTGCAAGGCGTGCCGCGAAGTGTGCCCCAAGGCGGGTATCATCATCCATACCGAGAAGGCCGGCCAGTGGGAGATGACGCACAACTACTATGACCGCCTCAAGGCTGCAGGGGTGGACTATGACATCATCGGGCTGAGCTATTATCCCATGTGGCATGGCACGATCCCTAACCTGGGCAAGACGCTTGACCTGCTCGCAGATCGCTATCCTGGCAAGCCCGTGATGATAGTCGAGGCTGCCTATTACTACCTGCATGACGGCGTGAACCGTGGCGAGGAGGATTTTTCTCATTGTCTGCCTGGCACCATCGAGGGACAGCGCGAGTTTACTGCCCAGCTGGTCAGGGAACTGAACCGTCATGATAATGTGACGGGTCTGTTCTGGTGGTACCCCGAGGAAAATCGCTACGGTACCCGTTGGGAGAACAGTGCTTGGGGCTTGAACCGTGGTCTGTTCAACAGTGCCAACGGTCAGGCGTTGCCCGCCTTGTACGAGATGAGCCGCTTCAAGCGTTAGGCTTTTTCCTTTGGCGGTTATCGTCGCTGCAACATCAATGTCCGTCATTATTGTGACACGGTAGTATAACCGCCCTGCGGGCGGGAAATTAAACAAATTTTTAAATTAAAATTAAATATTATCTCGTTTAATTTCTCCGTGCGAAGCAAGGACATTGATTCAGGCTTGATATATGAAACATCCCAGCTGGGTATCAGCACTTTACGTTCAGTCAATTCACTTCAAATCAACATACGATGAAAAAGAACAAATCTATCGGCATCCTGTGTGCGATCTTGTCGGCGGTGTGCTATGGCACGAACCCCTTCGGCGCACTGCCGCTCTATGAAGAAGGTGTCAACACGGCTACGGTGCTGGCCCATCGCTTTGGGCTCGCCGTCATCCTGTTGGCTGTGGTGATGCTCATTAAGCGCATTGACTTCAGGGTGACGAGACACGAGTTCAAGGTGTTGTTCTCGTTAGGAATCTTATTCGCCGCATCGAGCATCACCTATTACCAGAGTTTCCACTTTATGGATGCGGGCATCGCCTCGACCATCCTGTTTGTCTATCCCGTCATGGTGGCTGTGATTATGGCGATGTTCTTCAAGGAGCGGGTGACGGCGATGACCGTCATTGCCATCGTGATGTCGCTGGTGGGAATCGGGCTGCTGTACAAGGGCGAGACAGGAGCCTCGCTGAGTGCTATCGGCATCATCCTGTGTGTGTTGTCATCGTTGGCCTATGCCGTCTATATCATCGTCGTCAACCAGTCGAGCATCAAGATGTCGTCGTTCAAGGTCACGTTCTATGCCATGCTGGTGTGTGAAATTACGCTGATACTCTATTCCTTTACCTCGCCTGATTTGTATCTACATGTCTTGCCGTCGGCGCGCGCGTGGTCGTTTGCCGTGTGGTTGAGCATTGTGCCCACCATTCTCTCGCTGGTGTTCATGACTGTGGCAGTGCATCATGTGGGGGCGACTCCCACCGCCATTCTTGGTGCATTGGAGCCATTGACTGCCGTGGCTATCGGTGTGGTAGTCTTCGGTGAGGTGTTGACGCCTCGTCTGATTGTCGGTATCCTGTTCATCCTCTTTGCCGTGATGCTGGTCGTCCTGGGCAAGGACTTGCACCTGCGCACCATCACGCACGCTGTCTCCCGCCTGTGGCGCTGGAGGTAAAGCACGCTTGGAATAAAGTATTGATAATCAACCTGCTAAAAAAGGCTGTGTTGCAAAACCATTGCTAGAATTATAACCGCCCTGCGGGCGGGAAATTAATCAAATTAATTATAAAATTTTATTTTAAAAATTTGTTTAGTTTGGCTTCGCCGAGCTAAAGGTTCCCGTGCGATAGCACGGTTATATTACCGTGTCGCAATGATGACTCACCGCCATGTCATCAGGTGTTTAACTCGTGGAGATTACACGCCCAGGTGGTCGCGCAGGATGTCGAGGGCGGCGGTGACGTCGTCGGGGGTAACGGTCTGGTCGATGCGGTAGTTGCCGACGGCACTGAGTAGGGTGCATGTGATCTCGCCGTCGCGGCTTTTCTTGTCGTGGCGCATCAACTGCAGCAGTTCATCATAGTCATCGCAGGTAAAGGGGAAATCACGGTAATTGTCGCGCACGAAGTTGCCCAGATGGTGTACATCCTCGCTGGGGAATTTCAAGAGCAAGTGTGAGAGGACGACCTCGGTGACCAGTCCCCAAGCGACGGCATAGCCGTGGGGAACGGGTGTGCCGCGCTGCACCGCGAGGCTCTCGAAGGCGTGGCCGACGGTGTGTCCCAGGTTGAGGGCCTTGCGTTCGCCTTGCTCGTTGGGATCGCGGGCGACAATATCCACCTTGACCTGGACTGAGCGGCGCAGCCTTTCCAGCAGGTCATTGTGCTTGATGGGTGCGTTGAAATCATGGTCCAGCAGGTGCAGGAACTCGTTGCGGTCGCTCAACATGGCGTGCTTGAGGACCTCGGCAAAGCCCGACTTCATCTCCTGAGCGGGTAATGTGTCAAAAAAGCAGGTCGAGATGATCACGTCGCTGGCGGGAGCGAAGGCGCCAATCTCGTTTTTTAATCCATTGTAGTTAAAGCCCGTCTTGCCACCGACGGCGGCATCGACAGCGCCCAGCAGGGTAGTGGGCACATTGATGAACCTCATGCCGCGCTTGAAGGTTGCTGCGGCAAATCCACCCAGGTCGCACACCATGCCGCCGCCCAGGTTGATGAGCAGCGAATGGCGGGTCGCACCCATGCGTTCCATCTCGTCCCACACCCGGGTGACGGTCGCCAACGTCTTGTTGTCGTCGCCGTCGGGGATGGTGATGAGGTGGAGTGGGGCAGGGTCAATGAGGCGTGCCGTGTTGACGTCGGCAATCCACACCGTGATGTTATGGTCGCCTGTTGCCGTCAACCGTTCAATGGCCGCCGTGACGTCGTTGGTGAAAATGAGGTTCTGTCCCATGACTTAAAAACTACGAATTACGCGAATTAAACTAATTGGCATCCGCATTTCTCTTAAAAACTACGAATTACGCTAAGGCTGACCCATTGTGTTTTCTTTACGTGAATTATCGCGAATTTATCATTAATTAATTCATGATCAATTATACGGTAATTATATGTAAAAGAACGAGCGCGACAACTTTAGCGTAATTCGTAGTTCAAAATCATTAGGCTTTGACGAGGCTCAGGGCCACGAGCAATGAGGGCAGGGCGGCAGCCAATTCGTCCATGTTCTTATAGACGAGGTCGGCGCCAGCCTTGTAGAGGTCTTTCTCGGGGATGGGACCCGTTGTCACGCCGATGGTGAAGCAACCGGCAGCATGTGCAGCCTGTACGCCCAGGGGAGCGTTCTCGATGACGATACACTGGTTGGGCTTCTTCTCGGCCTTGCTCATGCCTTTCAGGAAGGGCTCGGGATTGGGTTTGCCCTTGCGCACGTCATGGCCGGTGACTTTTGCCTCGCTGAAGAGTCCGGGGAAATCATTCTCGATGCGTTGCAGCAGAGTGTCCTGTTGTGAGCCGGTGACCAGCACGCGGTCCACGCCGGCATCCTTGAGGGTCTGCAGCACTCGAGAAGCACCAGGCATCACGGGAGCCTCTCCCAGCTCATGGAAGTAGCGGGTCTTCACGCCATAGAGTGCGCGAGCCTCGTCGTCGGTGATGTTCTTGCCGGCACCGGTCTTGAACTTCATCTTGATGATTTCGCTTCCTGTCATTCCCTCGAGCTCATAGAACTCGTCACGGGTGCACTTGATACCGTTCTTCTTCATGAGTTTCACCCAAGCCTGGGTGTGGAACTTCATGGAGTCATAGAGTACGCCGTCGCAGTCGATGAGTGCGGCGCTGATGTCTAAGCCTTTCTGTCCTGTATATTTCAGGTACTCGGCTATCGTCTGTTGTAAGGTCATTGGTTTTATTGAATTAATATAATGTAAATTGTTTTATCTCACGGTGATGTGCAGGCATCCTGACTTGCGCTCAAAGATGGCGTAGCATCGGCCTTGCCGCCTGAAGTCCTGCACGACCTCGGCAAGGATGTTCTTCAAGTCCTCGAGCGAGATGACCATCGTCGGGTCCAGGCAGTCAAACTTGACCCAACTGATATCGACCGTCGTGCCATACTGATGGCACGAGTTCTCGGTCGCGGCACGGTTGCGTCGCATGAGCTTGGATACACTATAGACGGTGCGTGTCACGCTGGTGACCTTGATGCGGTATTCCTTGCCGCCGCGCTTGCGTACGCTGTCCTGGAAGGCATAGCCTATCTCCTTGAGCAGCTGTGCCGCTTTGGGTACAAGATAGGGCACCGAAGCGCTGAGTTCATCGAGCATATAGGCATCGCAGGAGTAGATACGTATCAGCGGCTTGTCGATGCTGTAGGCATCACTCAGGCTGGTGATGGGCTTGAAGCCATTCTGCTTGGCAGCAACCAGTTGCAGAGCATTGGTATCGTTGAAGATTTCCTTGAGCGGTCGTTGTTCGATATAGGTGGGCAGGCGGTGAATTTCGGCATCAGTGATGAGACCCATGCTGTCACCCAGTAAGGCGCGGTTGATAGGCATGGCAGGCGGAGCCTTGTAGTCCCATGCCGTGGTATCTTGTTGTGGTCCCCTGTTGCAGCGTCCACACGACGTGGCACTTGCCAAGGCAAGCATGATTAAAAGCAGCAGCGGCAGTAGGCGCAAGATGTTTCGGTTCATTTCTTTCTTAACGGCAGATTCACGTTTCAAACATACAAATGTAGTGCTTCTCTATGAAAAATCAAAATATTCTCTTATTTTTTTCATTAAAGAGTCTTTGTATTTTAGTAAAATTGCGTATTTTTGCGTTTGCATTCCGAAAGGAGTTGCAGACATATTGAAGAAAGCGCATTTCGCTTATTCTGACCCTGTGAACTTGGACACTTCACAATAGTAATATCAGAATAAAGGAAAGACGCTCTTCTTGGTGTTGTATTCGTACCATACGAAATACAGCCAAGTGGAGTTAACACCCTTATCTGTATTACGAGGAGTCCAAGCCTTACAGGGCAGGTAAGAGGATGATGGCTCCACTTTTTTCTTGTATAGTAATTGTTTGGCATCATTGAGCCAATGATGCGTCATCTTAATTTCTAATAATATGGCAGAGAAGATGCAGAGATTCGTGAGTCAACCATCTGAAAATGGTTCTTGGGTAGTTGCTGTTTATAATAAGGAACAGCGGAATTACATTCCTATGAATGGTGAAGTTTATCCTTCTAACGAAGCTTCCGAAGAGAGAGCAAGGCACTTGAATCTTCAAGCAAAAGAAGATGAGCAGGAACACGACAACATGAATGCGTTGATTAGCATTCTTGTTGCTTTTTTCCTTACATTGTCTATGTGGTCTTGCACAAACTCAAACAGTAATCCGACGAACATTCCCACAGAGTATTGCGAAGAATTAGTGAAACTCGCCGAGAATGGAAACCCTAAAGCACAAGTAAATTTGGCTCTATGCTATAGTGAATCAAAAGGTGTTAAACAAAATTTTAGCGAAGCTGTAAAATGGCTGGGAAAAGCTGTGGAACAAAATGATCCAGAAGCAATGTATTGGTTGTCAATAGCCTATAATAGAGGTATTGGCGTGGAACAAAGTGACGTTAAATCTATTGAGTTGTTAAGAAAATCAGCAGAATTGGGATGGGTTCAATCTCAATTAGAATTAGGTGGATGTTATCGTGGTGGTTTAGGCGTCCAACCTGATTACGAAGAGTCATTAAAATGGTACACTAAAGCAGCTGAAAATGGTAATCCTGAAGCACAATATAACTTAGGTATGATGTATTCAGATAAGGGGGATTATGTCACAGCTGTCAGTTGGTTTCAAAAATCGGCTGATCAGAATTGTCCAGAAGGCCAAACATTACTAGGCCTTTCCTATTTTAACGGTCTTGGTGTACAGCAAGATCAGGAAAAAGGAATTGAACTGTTGGAAAAAGCGGCAAATCAAGGTTGTGAAATAGCTATAAAAAACCTGGAGTACTGTAGGAATAATCGATAAGATATGGAACATAGTTATTTAGACTTAATTCGCATAAAGAGAAATTGGGTGAATCTTTTATTATTGATATTCATTGTTTTCTTTATATCATGTGGGCATTCAGGTGAGAAAACAAGTTCAAAACTTGATACAGGAATTATTCCATCAGAGTATTGTGAAGAACTTGTAAAACTTGCGAATGATGGCAATTCGGAGGCTCAGTACAATCTTGGCATAGCATTAGCTCAAGGAAAAGGAGTTACAAAAGATTTACACGAAGGAATCAAGTGGTTAAGCAAGTCAGCTGAACAAGGATTTGCAGACGCTCAGTTTGCTTTGGGAGTATGTTACAATCATGGAGATGGTGTTAATGTAGATAAAAAGCGAGCTGTGGAATTGATAAGACAAGCTTCTGATCAAAATTTGCCAGGTGCACAAAACCTATTGGGTTTAATGTACAGCAATGGAGATGGTGTGCCTTTAGATGTTAAGGAGGCACTTAGATTATTCACTATGTCTGCAGAAACTGGATATGCCCCTGGCCAATATAATCTGGGAGTTTGCTACGATCAAGGGTTAGGTGTGGAGCAAAATACTGAAGAAGCTTTGCGGTGGATGAGGAAGTCTGCTAATCAAGGATACTCTGATGCACAGTATTACGTTGGTTCGTATTATTATGATAAACAACGATATTACGAGGCTGTTGATTATTTTGGAAAAGCGGCAGAACAAGGGTATCAACAAGCTCTTCTATTATTGGGTGTTTGTTATAAAAATGGTCAAGGAACGTCTCAGGATTATCAAAAAGCAGTAAAATATTTCAAGCAGTTGGTCGACCAAGGCTATACCCCTGCATTTTATCAATTGGGGATGTGCTATTATGATGGACTTGGTGTTGATCAAAATCAACAGAAGGCAATTGAACTGTATCGCAGGGCTGCGAAAGATGGATTTAGGTTAGCCATAGATGAGTTGAAACGATTAAACATCAATTAATCTTCAATCACTGATATTAGCTTCTGAATAATATTTTTTGAAAACAGCGGGAATGTCTTTATTTATAGGTGTTCCCGTTGTTTCTATCAGCGTCGAAGTATTATTCTTAGTTCATTGTTGTTAATCTTATGCGGTTTTTCAATGTTTTTCCCATAAGTTAATATTATAATCAATTTGATTTTGTACCTTTGCAAATTAAGTGGTCATAATCAACTAATGTTTTTGTAAACCACAGTATAAACTATAATTAATTAGTCATATTCAAATAATTGAATATCAATAAGAAATATAGCATCCTTTTCATCTGTTTGGGCAATATCTGTCGGTCGCCGGCGGCCCAGGCGGTGATGCAACGTCTGGTGGACCAAAAGGGTCTGACTGAGCGGTTTTACATCGATTCGGCTGGCCTCGGGAGCTGGCACATCGGTGACCTGCCCGACAAACGCATGCGGGTGCATGCCCGTCCGCGCGGATATGAGTTGACTCACCGCGCCCGCCGTGTCCAGGCGAGCGACTTCGAGGACTTTGACCTCATCGTGGGCATGGATGCCGGTAACATCGATGACCTGAACAGCCTGGCGGCCACTATCGAGCAGCAGGACAAGGTGGTGATGATGGGTGACTACATCCGCCAGTACCCCAACTACGACCATGTCCCCGACCCCTACTACGAGGGCAGCGAGGGCTTTGAACTCGTGCTCGACCTGCTGGAGGATGCCTGTGACAACCTGTTGGACCGAATAATTGAACAAAACAAGATATAGAACAATGAAAGGAATCAAGTTATTTACCACTCTGGCTCTTGCCGTGGTTGCACTGGTGATGAGTGCCCAGTCACCCATCGCCGTGGACTGGCACATGGGTCAGAACAATGCGGCGGACAACAATTATAGTTCGCGCTTTGTCATCAAGAACATTTCCAAGCAGCCCTTGGGCAATGACTGGCAGTTCTTTTTCAACCAGTTCTCGCGTTCGGTGACTTTGCCTGCCGGATGCCCTGTGGATATAGAAGAAGTTTCTACAACTTATTACCGTCTCAAGCCCAATGCCAACTACAAGGCGCTTGCCGCAGGTGACTCGCTGGTGATTGACCTGGTGATGGGCGGTGCCCTGGTTAACAAGAACTATATGCCTGCCGGTGGCCACGTGGTATTGAACGGCGACATGGCTCACCCCATTGCTGTGAATATCAACCGCTCGCCGCTCGACAAGCCCGGCCAGTGGCGCGACCACAAGTTGTATCCCGACGGCAACTATATGTACGCCTACAACGAGGCCATCAACGGTTTCGGTGACGGTTACACGGGCAACGACTATGACATCTTCCCTGCTCCCAAGCAGGTGGATATCGAGGACGGCTTTACCCAGGTGGGCAGTATCGTAACCATCAAGACCGGCAAGTTCTTGCAGTGGGGCGGCTATCGCCGTGCCAAGAAGTTGCTTACCAACGAGTTGGAGAAGCGTGGCATCTACGCCACCAGTGGTCAGGGTACTGTTATCCGTCTGCTGCTTGACAAGAAGTTGAGCGAGAACCGCGAGTATTACTCGCTGCGCGTCCACAACGGCGAAATCACCATCCTGGGCAGGACTCAGGCCGCTCTGGTCAACGGCGTGAAGACGCTGATTGCCGCGCTGGATCACAGTAAGGGACATCGTCTGCAGAATTGCTTTGTCATCGACTGGCCCGACTTCGGCTACCGTGGCGTGATGCTCGACATCGCCCGCAACTATGTGGTGAATGCCGACCAGATGAAGCGTTTTATCGACTTGGTAGCCTATTACAAGTTCAACGTCATCCAGTTCCACTTCACCGACGATGAGGCATGGCGACTGGAAATCCCCGGTTTCCCCGAACTGACCCAGGTAGCTGCCCGCCGTGGCGCTACGCTTGATGAGAACGGTTATCTGGCTCAGATCTTTGACGGCAACGGCAATCCCGACGACTTGTCGCAGTGTGCCAACGGCTACATTACCCGCAGTGAGTTTATCGATCTGCTACGCTATGCTTGGCAACGTGGCATCCGCATCATCCCCGAGATTGAGACGCCCGGCCATGCCCGTGCCGCCATCGTGGCGATGAAGAACCGCGCCAAGAATAATCCTACTGCCGAGCAGTTCCGCCTGTGGGATGACAAGAACGAGAGCGTTTACACCTCGGCCCAGAACTACCACGACAATGTGTTGAATGTCGCCAGCGACGACGTTTACCGCTTCATCGACCGTGTGGTCGGTGAGTTGCAGCTGATGTATAAGGAGGCAGGCCTCAAGTTGGAGATTGTTCACCTGGGCGGCGACGAGGTGCCCAACAACGCCTGGCTTAAGAGCCCCGATGTGCAAATGCTTATGATGCAGAGTAATATGCACAGCCAGCACGAGGTGAGCGAGTACTACATCCAGCGCATCAGTTCGATGTTGCATCAGCGCGGAATCCGTATAGAGGGCTGGCAGGAAGTGGCACTGAACCATAGGCCTGAATTCACTTCCATTTTCGCTCCGAAAGTGGCTGGCGTCAATGCCTGGAGCACCGTGGGCTCGCGTGCCGACGTGCCTTATCGTCTCGCCAATGAGGGCTATCCCGTTATCCTGTCCAATGTGACTAACTTCTACATGGACATGGCCTACAGCTGGCACCAGAATGAGCAAGGTCTGCACTGGGGCGGCAAGGTGGACGAGTTTGACTCTTGGGACGCCCTGCCTGCCAACATCTATGCCAGCGCCCGCACTGCCGTTGACGGCACTCCTATCAATATCACTACTGCCGGCGACGGTAGAACCATGTTACAGAAACCCGAGAACATCATTGGTATACAGGCACAGTTGTGGAGCGAGACAATACGCTCCTTTGATGAGGTGCAGTACTTGTTGCTGCCCAAGATGATGGGCGTGAGTGAGCGAGCATGGAACGCCGTGCCCGAGTGGAGCAAGGACCTGACCGACATCAAGGCCTATAACGAAGCCCGTCACCAGTATAACCTCAAGATCGGCACCCGCGAGTTGCCGCTGTTGAAGGGCATGGGCTACAACTTCCGCGTGGGACCTCCGGGTGTCAAGCTGGAAGACGGTAAACTGCTGATTAACACCCAGTATCCCGACGAACTGGTGACCTATACCCTCGACGGCAGCGAGCCCACCATCGACTCACCCCGCTGGACAGCCCCCGTGCCCGTCAAGACGCAGCCCCAGGTCATCAAGGCCAAGGCCTTCTACCTGGGCCACGAGAGTGTGACGACCTACCTGTTCAAATAACTGCCACACGGAGATAGAAGGAAGACAATAAGTACAATAAATACAATGCTATCCAGCGCGTGCCTACCGCTGAGCAACAATTGTATTTATTGTACTTATTGTTTTCTTTTTGGTGTATTGTATGGTTATTAAATTTGTGAAAATTATTGAAAAGTTGTTGTTAAAACTAAAATATTTGGATTTTGAGTGTTAAAAAGGCACATTATATATAATGATTGAAAAAAAATGTGTATGTTTGTAGTTCATTCGCAAACACCTTTTGGAAATCATCATTTTACCTAATCAATAAAAACCTATAAGAATGAGAAAACAGTTACTACTGCTACTGCTGTTGAGCCTCTTGTCGCTGCCAGGCCTTGCCCGCGTGGTGACAGGCGTGGTGACGCAGTCGAGCGACGGCGAGCCGATTATCGGCGCGTCGGTCAAGGTGCACGGCACGACGCGCGGCACGGCGACCGACTTTGACGGCCGTTTCTCGATTGAGGCCAACGATGGTGACGTGCTCGACGTGAGTTACGTGGGCATGAATCCCAAGAGCGTGAAGATTGGCCCGGGACAGAGCGTGGTCAATATCGCCCTTGAAGAAAACGCCCAAGTGCTGGGTGAGGTCGTGGTGACCGCCATGGGCCAGACCCAGGAGAAAAAGAAACTGAACTTCGCCGTTCAGTCCCTTGACGAGGAGGCGGTGACCGCAGGTGGTTCCACCAATTTTGCCAACTCGCTGCAAGGCAAGATCGCCGGTCTGCAGGTAAGCACCGGCGGTAGTTCGCCCAACGCCTCAACCCAAGTCATCATCCGCGCCATTTCGTCGATGAACAACTCGATGAACAACGAGCCACTGATCATCATTGATGGTATGGCCATTCGCGGTGGTGCTTCAACGCTCGCCGACATGAACCCTAATGACATCGAGAACATCACCGTCCTGAAGGGTGCTGCCGCATCGGCCCTTTATGGCCAGGAGGCGGCAAACGGCGTTATCATGGTCACCACCAAAAGCGGCGGTACCAATGGTGAGGTCACCGTTACTGCATCGGCTTCGTTGGAGTTGAATGTGCCGGCACGCCTGCCCAAAATCCAGAGCACCTTTATTCCTGGTGCCAAGGGAATGTACAAGGAGAACATGGGCAGCGGTGGCTGGGGCCCTTACATGAGCGAGAACGACACCTATTACAACAACTTGAAGGATTACCTCAAGACAGGTATCTTGCAGAAGTATGACGTGAGCGTGAGCGGCGGTTCCGAGAAGTTCTCCTCTTATGCTTCGGTGTCTTACTATGATAATCAGGGTATTGTTCCCAAGGACTACCGCAAACAGGTGAATGCCCTCATCAAGGGCATATACAAACCCAGCGATAAAGTGACGGTACAGTTGAGTGCCAACTTCATGAACCGCAAGTCGCGTGGTTCCGGTAGCTCGATGTCCACCATCTACAACTGGGGTATCAACAAGAACATGAGCGACTACCGCACCCTTGAGGGACATGTGAACTGGTGGGCCTACTATGACCACTGGGAGAACCTGCTCGACACCGAGCGCATCAACGGCGCCGTGTCGCCTTACTTCGGCCGCTATATGGACTGGAGCCAGACCGAGGGCAACCGTTTCGTTCTCAATGGCCAAATCAGCTACGAGCCCATCAAGAACCTGGTGTTTACCGGCAAGATGGGTTATGACAAGAGCTACTCGATGTATGATTCTTACACCGTTCCGCGCATCTATGAAGGCGATCTGGTCGATCCCAATGCGGAGGACGTGCAGACTAAGCTCAGCGACATGCAGGACCGTTTCGGCTCATACAGTTTCCAGCCCTCGCGTGGCGCGTTGTTGAACATGCAGTTCTTGACGACCTATCAGCACACGTTTGCCGGGGACTATACTGTGAGCGCCCTCTACGGTCTCGAGTACAAGCAGACGCGTGGCGTTGAGGCATCGATTTATAATGAACACTTCCAGCTGGGTGGCGAGTTCTACAGTTTCAACAACACCGACTTCACCAACGGTGACTTGCTCATCAGCAACCATCCCACGCTGTATCATAGCAAGAGGAACATCTACGGCCACTTTGGCGAGTTGCGTTTTGACTACAAAGGCATGGCACAGATTTCGGCTACTGCCCGTATGGACGGCTCGTCAACCTTGAGGCAGTCTACTCAAACAACCTTCTTCTATCCGTCGGTAACGGCCGGTATCATTTTCAGTGAGTTGTTCAACTTGAGCAACGACTGGTTCAGCTACGGCAAATTGCGCGGTAACTGGGCGAAGGTGGGCAAGGATTGCCAAGCCTACTTGTTTACCGACACCTACAAGCAATGGACCCTCTTCCCCGACGGCGGCTATGGAGTGGATCCCACCACATCGCGTGCTGTGGACCTAGTGCCTGAGATGACCAAGTCGTGGGAGATTGGCGCCGACCTGCGATTCTTCCGCAACTGGACACGCCTCGACATCGCTTACTATTCGACGACGGTCGATAACCAGATTGTGACGGTGCGCGTGTCGCCCGCTTCGGGTGTGATTCTCCAGACCCGCAACGAGGGTAGCCTGAAGAACCATGGTATGGAAATCTCGTTGAACCAGGACATCATCAAGGCCACCGACTTCTCATGGACCGCTTTGGCCAACTTCTCATTCAACCGCAGCAAGGTGCTCTACCTGCCCAACGAGTTGACCGAGATCCAGGGCACCCAGTATGGCGACATCTTCCCCGTTGCCCGATTGCACGAGTCATCGACGGGTATCTCGGGTAAAGACTACGTGCGTGACCCCGAAGGTCGTGTCGTGTGTGACGAGAATGGTTATCCCATCATCGATGCCGCCAAGGGCCTCTACATCGGTAACCGTGAACCCGACTGGCTGCTGGGTATCGGCAGCACCTTGCGTTACAAGAACGCCACGCTGTCCTTCCTGTTCGACGGTCGCAAGGGCGGTGACGTGGTCAACGTCACGGGCCGTAGCCAGATCACCAACGGCATGAGCAGCCTCTATGACAAATACCGCAACCGCGAGTACATCATCGATGGTGTGCAGGCTGTCCCCGGTCCCGATGGAACGACGACCTATGTCAAGAACACAACGCCCATCGTGCTTGACTCCTATTTCATCAACACTTACTATGCTACTGTATCGTCCAACTTCATCGAGGACGGTTCCTATATCCGCTTGAGTTATGTGACGCTGAGCTATGACATCGGCAAGCACTTCAAGCGCACTTGGCCCGTCAAGGGCTTGTCGCTCACCGCTACAGCGCGCAACCTGTTCCTGTTGACCAAGTACCGCGGCAATGACCCCGCTGTGCTTGCAGGCACGGGTGGCGGTACGGGTAGCGCTGGTATCGACAATTACAACGTGCCCAGCACGCGCAGTTTCAATTTCACACTTAAAGCAACATTCTAAACAGGAGGCCAACGACTATGAAAAAGATTAAATTTTTAGCATTACTGATGCTGGTTGGCCTGCTGTCGACGGGTTGTAACGATGTTCTCGATGACAACGTCAACCCCGACAGGGCCCATGAGATTGATGCCAAGGACGGTCTGCCCGTCATCATCTATTATGCCCAGCAGATTGTCTATGACCACAGTGAATACTACGCCTACTTCTCCCAGATGCTCACCACCGGTGGCAAGAGTTCGGTGGGAGCCTACAGCTACAAGTGCGAGTGGGAGATGCTGACGATGAACCGTCACCCGATGTGGCGTCGCCACTTCTATGACATCGGCAAGAACACCGTCAACCTGGTGAACAATTCCAGGGCCATCAATTCGCCCAACTATGAACTTATCGGACGTACCATCAAGTTGATGTCCACCCAGTTGACGACCGATGCCTTTGGTGACATTCCCCAGAGCGAGGCCTATCAGAGCATCGCTCCCAAGTATGACACCCAGGCTTCGGTTTATGCCTGGATGATGCAGGAGTGTGAGGACCTCATCAAGATGTATGAGGACCCTGCTATCATCAATAATCCCGACAACCAGAAGATTGACGCCTCGGTGGACCGCGTCTATGGCGGTGATCTCGAGAAGTGGAAAGGTCTGGTGCTGGCTGTCAAGGCCCGCCTGCTGTTGCGCAACATCCCCAATGTGGACCGCAGTCCCGCGATGTGCCAGAAGATTATCGACGCTGCCGATGCTGCCATCAACCAGTGGCGCAAGGGTGATATCTTTGACTATCAGGGCGGCCGTGATGCCTGGTTCGGCAACGAGCCGCGCTACTATTGGGACGGTGGCACGGGCACCCAGAATGCCGTGTGGAGCGTCGCTCAGCCCATCATCAACTCGTGGGAGTCGCGCGGCAACCTCTTGGGTAGCGCCATCCCGAGCAAGTTCTTCATGGTGGACCTGCTGGGTATCAGCAAGCCCGATAACGAGATGACGTGCGGCACCTTCGGCGGTGAGGGTCAGAATGACGGCTTTGCCAACGACCCGCGCTGCGGACTGTTGATGATTGCCCGCACGGGTCCTGCCAGTGCATCGGTCACCAGCGAGCGCATCAAGATGCGTTACCTGGAGAATAACATCGGCATGGGTACGTCCTTCAAGATTGCCAACTATCCCAACCTGTATATGGGCGCCTACGCCGGTACTGCCGACTCCTACAACCCCATCTTCACGATGGAGGAGCTCTACTTCATCAAGGCCGAGGCGATGTACTGGCTGGGCAACAAGACCGAGGCCTGCGCCCTCGCCAAGGAGGCTACGCAGTGGAACATCCAGCGTCATCTGGCTGCCTTCCTGCGCAACTATCCTAACCCGAACTACAACGCCAACACCGACAACAAGTATCCCGGCAATGCCCTCGCCGGCGGCAAGCCCGGCTATCAGGCAGCCGAGTATTGGGATGCCCAGGTGGCTGCTTTCCTTGACAACGAGGAGCACTACCACGGCTCGAGGTTGTCGCCCCACAAGGTGACCGAACGTGGCAACAAGCACTGGTTCTTCAACCCCAGTGAGTTCTCGTTGAGTGACCTGATGCAGCAGAAGTACATCTCCATGTATCTGCAGCCCGAGCAGTGGACCGACATGCGTCGTTATCACTACAGTAACAACCGCAATCATTACGGCATCGGTGACAACCAGGAAATTGTCTATCCGACCCTGCGCAGGCCTTATAACCTGTATGCAGCCTACTGGATTGACGGCTTGACCGAGGAGCAGAAGGAGAACACGTGGATCCAGCGCATCAATTACGATCCCGAGACCGAGGAGAAGTACAACCGTGCCGAGCTGGAGCGCTTGGGCGCCTACAAGAACTACAAGTGGTTGCAGGAACCCATGATTTGGGCCCATGACTATGGTGAAGTGACCTCGTTGACCCAGGAATAACGACCTTAAGGACTTTAACAACCTTAAGGACCTTAAGGACCCTTATAAAGAAAAGAAGAATATTATGAAACGAAACAAGATAAAATATGGACTGATAGCTCTGGTGGCATTGCTCATGGCATCGTGTGCAATTCACGACCCATTTGCCGACAATGGCCAACTGGGTCAGGTATTGCCCACCGTGGACTGGGAGCAAGGCTCTACGGTAGTCAAGGCAGGTCAATATGCCACCTTCAAGGGCAAGTACTACACCACCAGCGAGAAGGCGATTGACCATAGCGAGGTGTGGTGCCTCATCAAGCGTGAGCAGACCGCCACGGCGACCAGCAAGTTGACAACGTCGCTCGCCTATACCAAGAACTACTCCCTGACCGACACGGTGCGCTCCAGCCAGATGGTAGCCACCTATCCCCACAGCAAGGCTGAGTGGGACGGTTACGAGTATGTCCTGACCGACAGTTTCCCCACCTCGCGCACCCTGGCACCAGTGTCCTGGGTCAATCCCGTGGAGTGGGACCAGGAGAAGTTTGACAGTTATTATCCCTCGACGTTCCAGCAGGAGTTTATGGACTACATGGTCAATGCGTTGACCAAGGACAGCACCTACTACAACGACCTGCGCAACGTCTATATCAACTACAACTTCCCCATTGAACTGTTCGAGCAGTTGAATGGCCAGTATGGTATTGACTTCCCGACCGACACCATCGTGGCAGACAAGTCCAACGCCTGGTTCACCACCGACGAAGTGGACCACTACTACTACGTCACGGTGGGAGAGGACGGAAAAGCCGTTTACCATGAGATTGCCAGCGAGAGCGATGCCCCGACGGGTGCTAACGTGCAGGCAGTGTATAAGTCGGCCTTCTGGCTCTTCTCGCGCTACAGCGACGACACGGGTGGCAAGATTACGACCGTGCGCCGCCAGTATATGCCCTATTTCAAGAGCCTGCTGCAGACCATTCCCTTCACGTCGTGGATCTATAACACGTCGGACAAGGCCTACACGGTGAACTTCAACCGCACCTATTTCCTGGAGCCCCAGTTCCGGGTATATGACACCGACGGCAAGGTGGGCGTGACGACCGATAACAAAGAAGTTACGCTCAATTAGAAGTTAGAAGTTAGGAGTTAGAAGTTAGGAGTTAGGAGTTATCCGTACCCTAAAGCCTAAAACCTAAAACCTAAAAAAGAAAACTTTAGGAATATGAAGACATTCAATAAAATATCATTTCTGATACTGATGGCGATGCTTGCCGTGTCGTGTATCGATAAGACGCCCGACTATGACAATTTCCCCACCCGTGATGTGGACTTCACCTACAGGGTAGATGATGATCGTTATGGTCTGGACTTCTATGTGGTCTCGACGGTTGAGTTCACCAATACCTCTGCCAAGTCGGGACAGGCGAAGTGGGACTTCGGTGACGGTACCACCTCGACCGAGATGAACCCCTCCCACAAGTATGCCAAGGCGGGCATCTATCAAGTGACGCTGACCATTGATGGCGTGGGTAGCCGCACCTATCCCTTGCTCATCTATGACATCGCCCCCGTGCTGAGTGTCGCCGAGCAGAGTGCCACTCCCGTGGTCATCAACGATGTGAAAGTGAAGCTCGACATCGAGTTGCCCAACCCCGAGAACCTGAGGTGCAAGTATGTGTGGATGTTCCCCGACGGCACCCGTGATGCCGAGGGTAATGTCATGACCACCTTCGAGGGCTACAGCCACGAGGATGGCACCATCGATAACCCGGGCAGGTTGACCTTCAGCAACATCGGTTCGCAGAAGATTACGTTGCAGACGTGGTTTGATATCGATGGCGAGAACCGCCGTCTGGAGGACAGCTACGTCAATGTGCAGGTGGGTTCGTCGATTCCCGCTCCGACGCTCTACTATGCGACCCAGGGCGGTAACATCATGGCGGTGAAGCTGGTGGACCTCTCGCAACTGCCTGCCGGCACCAAGAATCTGCCGTTTGATATGGGCGTCAGCTCGGGCAATATGCCCACCACGCTGGTGTTCGCCTGTGAGAAGACGGTGACCGACAGCGCTACCATCGAGCAGGACAACGTCTATATCCTGGACTGCGGCAAGCAGTACTACTACATCAACGACGAGGCGGGCAACCTGGGCGACGGCAAGATTACCGTCATGAGTGCCGATGGCAAGACCACCAATGTGATGATTACCAACGTGGGCGGTCCAGCCTTTAACGACCCCTTCCAGGGCTGTACCGACGGCACCAACCTCTATTACACCGACCGTAACACGGGCATCCGCCGTATCCCGCTCACCACACGTGGCGAGACCGAGCAGACCAACTATACCAGCACGGCAGGTTACTTTGTCGTCAACAACCAGTTGAGCTACTATGGTCAGGGTATCGCCTATGGTGCCATCCACACGGGCCTCTACCTGGACAAGACAGGCAAGTTCTGGTGGGGCAAGAACTACTCGGGTAACGGCATCTATCGCTTCAAACCCAGTGACATCGGCAAGACGGGTACTGGAGTCCCCATTCCTTATCCCATCGTGCTGGAGACGACACAGCCGCGCGGTTTCACGCTCGACGAGGACTTGGGCTACCTGTACGTGTGGATGACCAAGGGCACTACGCCCGGTGTGGGCTTCACCCAGTATGAGATTCCTGCCGACAACGCCACGGTGACCTATGACAAGTACGTCAACTTCATCACTATGGAGGCCGATCCCATCAACACGACCGATGCCGAGGGCGTCTACACCACCCAGATGGCTGTGGATAGCCAGACCCACTATGTCTATTTCGGCTTCCGTGCTGCCACGACCGAGAAGACCTATACCACGGGTCTCTACTACTTCAATCCCGCCGACGGCAAGGTGTATAACTTCAACGGCAACAAGGACAAGATCCTGGGCGTGTGCATCAACCCGCGCATGACCAATCTGTTCTAAACATTATAAGTCTTAAAGGGCCTATAGGGCTTATAAGACCTATAAGTTGAAAAATGATGAAAAAAAGATTCATCCTAATAGCATTACTGGTGGCATTTGTCGCCAGTTTTGCGGTTTCGGCTAGTGATGTGCTGCCCAAGCG
>Ga0247609_10001529_pt1 | contig 27171 bp, 27 predicted proteins | sample 172DNAGHGlowgp2_FD_193487 | JGI IMG/M metagenome (GOLD analysis project Ga0247609, IMG submission 193487) | Sheep rumen microbial communities from Palmerston North, Manawatu-Wanganui, New Zealand - 1728 DNA GHGlow gp2 | ecosystem: Host-associated > Mammals > Digestive system > Stomach > Rumen ...
GTTTAAAGGCACTCTGACAATCTTTGGCATAGCCCCCCCTTGCAAAAAAAAGAGTAGAACCCATTAGGCTCTACTCTTTGAATGTATTATCAGATGATGTTGTCTTGTCGATTAGTTGTTCAATTGTCTTTCGTATCTCTGACTTCGCTCTTGTATCAAACTCTAACCATTTCGATTTAAAATATACATTTGCTCCAATCAATCCTCCACCAATCACAAAGCATTGTGCGATATAGATTAGAACTCCTGTAGCTATATTGTAGGCGTTGAGAAAGAATGATAGGAATGCCATGATTATTCCACTTGCTATTAGACCAAACGCTACAAGATAATTAATTCTATCCTTGACGTTCAGTTCACTCCATTTAAATTGTTGTTCCATTATGTGTTTAATAGTCCTTATCATGTTTTATTATCCGAAATCGCCATTATATTCATAACTTTCAACGTATGGTACGATGCCATTGCTTGCGATTGTGTTGTTTATAACTCTTATAACTGGATAGACTGAATCACTACTCAATGATGCAGCACTGATTGCACCGTTACCGATTAGAATGTCATTGACTTGTGTATATTGGGTTTGCCATGTAGTGCCATTGATTATTTCCTTGAAATCCCAAGTAAATGTATCATTATCATATTTGATTCCCATTGTTGTTTCAATAGGTTGGAAATCGGATGTGTTTTCTATTATCCAATTAAGTACCCTTCTACCATTACCGTAATTCACGATTTGTGAACGTAGATTAACGGATTGGGATGGCAATAGATACAAGAATCTTGACCTTAAACCATTGAATAGGAACGCTCCACTATGGCTTGCATCAAGTGGGTTTGTTACGCTTGTTTGTTGTCCGTATGGTGTGTTGAATACAGTTGAACCATTTATGGTAGAATCCCAATATCTTGTATAATTCTTGTAACTTAATAGTCTTGGGTCTGCTACAAGTATCACACAACTTGTTAATAGTTGTTCGTACAATGCTGTTTGTTGTGAAGTGCTTGCAGAATAAATGCTTTTGTAATTTTGCCAATTGTTCAAAGTTGGTACAAATGAATTGGTGATACGTAACTGTGTACCCTCTGTTTTATATGTTGGAACATTGAAGGTTATACCACTGTCTTCAAATGTCAAACCACTTGAAGTGAATCCAAATGCAGATGCTGTTACTTGTGGTTCAGACATGATTACAAACGATGGATTGTCATTGTACATGCTGTCATAGTAAGGTAAATAGACTATTTGGTTGTTTACCAATGGTATGGTGACACCTGTTTCAATTCGTTCAACTGTAACGTTTTTATTGTTCAAAAGGTCAATTACCACCGCATCAGACTGTGTAAGGCTATATTGGTTGATATGTTGTGAAACGTTGGTTATCAAACCGTTTATAGTAACATCACCGTCAACAAGTAAATCTTTCACATCCAATAAGATTTGTTCTGCTGCTGCCGTAATCTGCTGATTGGTAACATTCAGTATTGCATCATTAACGCTAATGTCACCACTTGATGTTGTAATCTTCAAATTACCTCTGACCTCATTACCATTGCTTGCAAACCATGTCTTTCTATGGGATGCAAGGTTGAAGTCATTAATTCCTTCATACTGTGCAATAAGCGGTGCTGTGACACCTGTATCAATGCTATTGTATGCAGCAAGATACAGTGCTGATTGCCTTGAACTATCATCATTCCCTCTATATCCAAGTTGTACAATTTCATCACCGACTTCACAATTCAAGTCACCAACGTAATCTGTTCCGTCAAACTTAATGTAATGGTAATCTTCACCATCAATTGTTTCTGTTCCTGTTTCACTTACAAGTGCCCAATAATACTTGTTGGAAGCATTGTAATTAGTACCCTCTGCTGCGTTAAAGGTTTGACAAATTGCTTGGTCATTTACTTTCCACATGTTTTGGATGCTGTTTGTTCCATCAGATGTTTTCCAATACAGTTTCTTTCCACCAAATGTTTCAATTGTTTCTTCCTTAACTCCTACAGATTTGTAGTTATCCAAAGCACCCCAAATATTTTTATTGTTGACACTATCATATAAACCACCATTACCATTCCAATCAGCACAAGGTAAGCCATTGAAGATGTTATAATCGGATGATTTGTAGATGTTGTTTTTGTAGTCAACGTCTACTTTCACGTAATTAATATTGGCGAATGGAACACTACCTGCTGCATTATACTTTACAATCTGTGGTTGCGTCCTATTCCCATTCAAGTAAATGTAATAACCATCTGGGTTTTCGGTATCTTGTTGTTCATACGTCCAACGTGCTGTGAACCTAATATATTTAGTATTTTCGCCTTTTACCCATGTTGTTGTTACTGACGCATTGTTCAGTGAATTACTTTGTATATAATTGTAATCCTCATCGTAAGCACAAAGATTTGAAGCTGTTGAAGTACTTAATCCTCCAAATTTAACATCTATCGTACTAACATCAGTAACGTCAATGTAAGGACTAACAAAGAATATATTAGGGTCTCCGTATGCGTTTGTACCAACCTCTCCTGTAGCATACATCAAAACCCTTCTCTGATTGGTATCTTGTGTAGATGGAAGATGGTATAAATTAGGGTTGTTAACTGACACTTCGTAATGTATATTATCATAAGTGACTTTATCTTCTACGCCGTATTTATTTGGCACTACCATTGCACCAATAGTTCTTGATAATACAGTACTTCCAGCACATGTACCTGTGAATCTAAATTTCTGACCTTGTTTTACAAGAAAACTATAAACCCTATAGTTGTTGTCATTTGCATTTATATATTCACCATTTGTTATTCTTCTTGATTGCTTGTAAACAAGGTTTGTGACCGTTCTATAGGAAACGCCATCATTTGATATTTCCCATTTTGTATTAGACCAATTCCACAAACCATATATATGGAATAACAGAACACCTGTTTCTTGGATGTCATAGCTAAATGAAGATTCTGTATTTCTTGTAAAAGATGATGAGACATAGTTGTTGCCTTCAACATCTAACTGTACTGTAAAATCACCAAGTGGTGAAAAATAATTGGACAACATATCATTTGTTCCCTCACCATTTCCATATACAATACTATCAGCGTATTTTATACTTTCACTCTCAACTTTGTCAACCTTGAAGCCATCACTTGGAGTTAGTAATATGCTACCTCCTGCGCTTTTCACTTTGTCAATTATCAATTCAAAAAATGTTGCTGACTTGGTAACTGTAAGGTTTTCCAATGTTGCATTCCCTCCTTGCAATTGGTTTGTGGTAATTGAACTATAGGATAGGTTAGTACCTTCTATGTCACCAATTTCCGCTTCATCAGATATTAGGCTGTCAATTGTTGCAGTTGCTGCACCCAAATCATCAGTTACAACGTAATCACCATATATGTCTGCTCCTGTGGCTGTGTCAAAGTTCAAAGTGGTGGCTATAGAAGTCGTTGCACTGACATTCGTTGCAGTGACATTTGCAGCATTGATTGAATTTCCGCTTATGCTTGCCCCACTTATCTCATTGGCTGTAACTTTGCCATTGGATGTCAAGTCACCATTAACATCTTGTGTTCCGTTATATGGCTGACCCCAAAAGTAGTGGGTGTCCAAGGACGTATTAGAAGTGGTGGAACTTCCATAGTTGAAGCCACCACCACTGTTTATGCTTGTTCCATTATTTTTTTTCCTTGCAAAAGACTTTATTTGAATCATTTCTCTTTCAGTGTTAAGGTTGCGTTATCAAGTCGAATATCCCTATTTATGGATATTGGGTAGAACCGTTTATTACTAAATTTGTTCCAACTATAAATATCACTGAACTTGATATTGTCATCATGAAGTGTCAATTCAAGTTGGATTTTCGGTGAGGAATATTCGTTATAGTATTGGTTGATATAATGCTCTTCTGCCTTTGCTGTTTCATTGGTATTCTTGTTGAAAATTGATGTCACTCCAAGTTTGGTTGAACTATCAATTGGAGCATTCATGATTACGGATGTGCTTATACTTTTTTCCAATGCATCTTTTGCTGTCAGTTGTGTTGCGAACATGAAATCAATGTCATCCTTCTTTGCAACGTAGTTGTCACTTTCCGCTGACATATATACCAACTCATCATTACCATCATTCTCATTCATTCCGTTATTGGAGTATATCTTGCATTCAAAATCTTTGATGAGAATGTTTTCAGTATGTGCCAATATGAATCTTGCGTCAGAACTCCATCTTGTATGTCTCCAAAATGATGGGTGTCTTCGTGTAATGTCATTCCACAATAGGTTAACAGCACCAAGAATCTTGAATGTTACCTTTCCGCTTACACCATCACTTTTCCTTATAGGAATAGCAGTACCACTTGCATCAATGTTCATCGTGTAATCTATTGTGTTTTGGATGTCAAATTCATCACCGATGATATAATCATTAATCTTTGGGTTAACACCAAGTGAGAATGTGGTAATGGTGTAGGTTTCTCCATCAACCTCTTCTGTTGGTTCTTGTCCTACATTTACCCATTGAAATGTGCTGTTTCCGTATTGGTCAATGTTCGTTTCAATCAATCGTTTATCACCGATAATCAATTCACATTCAAGGATTGGCAACTTGCTGTATCTGTCACTTCCATCACCTTCTGCACTGTAGTTGAATTTGTAACCGTGTGCTGATTTATCCTTTGTCCACGGTTGGAATGATGGTGTTCCATCAGTCATGTATGTAGTGGTCTTATCAGTTGGTTTCACAATGGTGTAGAATTTACGTGTATAATATCTACCTTCACTGTTGTTGTCACTTTTGATTACATTGGAATAATTGCTAATTATTTCCTCAGTGTAGTTAGGATGAATTGGTGAAATGGATGTACGGTTTGCGTATGCCAACCTTATGGCTTCAAAGTTGTTGTTTTTGTTGCTGTACATGGTTGAACTCTCATATTGAATTGGTTGCAATAATAGTTTACCGCTAAACACCAAGTAGTTGATTGTTTCATCATCACTTGGACTATACAAACCACCGCTATTGTTGCCAACATACTCAATTATCGGTGCTTTATCCCTCAGTAATGTATCAGAAGGGAAATGGTTGGTTTCATTTGATGTTTCATTACCATTAATACTGATACACAAGTAATCATTCATTTCAATTTTGTTGACAACTGAATTATCCCTTACCTCTCCACCATCCACTTCATAAGAACCAAGTCTCATGATTGCAGGAGTGCATGAATTTGCTCTTAGGTATTTTGGAATCTTCCATTGATTAATGTATGTACCATCACTGTTCTGTTCACATAGGTCATCAATCGTTTGACCACTTCCAATGTTCAATTTCCAATTGGGGTTCTGCATGACTTGCACAAACCAATTTACAGTTTTACAAGCATCATAATCGTTTACGTTGCCTTTTACCAAGTCATTGAAAGCATTGTTTGCGCTCTCACCTTCACCCTCAGATATGTATTCAACCATATAAGGCTGTTTTCCACTGTATAGGCTTGTAAGGCTGTCACTGTCAAGTGGGCTTTCAATCAGTGTTTCTTGCTTCATTAGGTCACAAGTAAGGCTGATTTGGTTATATACGTCAGCAATGGTTATGTTGGTATCTGAATTGGCAAACTTGGTTGAATTAATTCCAATTACATTTCTTGATTCAGTCGTTGTAGTGTTGTCTTGAATGTTAGTCCATGTAATGGTGTTACCGTTCTTTATACTATCCCAATCAAAGATGTAGAATGATTCACCTTGTTGGATTATGTGAAGGTTCAAGTATTGGAGTATTCCATTAAGAATTTCATCTTGTGTCTTGATGGAATCAGCATCATCATCGTAGAAGACAATTTCACTTACTGATATATCGTCAAATACGGTTGACAGTGCTGTTGATGTTATACCCTTGGATGTGTCATAGTAGATTGGGTAATTGAAATCAAGCATTTCCTTTATTGCATCACCGATTGTAACAACGTCTGCTGTTTGTTTCATTGCAGCATAGTTCTTTGCCGTTACGTCCTTGTAGTTGTAATATTGCAAGGTTGACAAAATGTCAGTACAGTTGACGGTAAATTCGTCAACACCATGTACATAAGGCTGTGTAAAGGTAGTTGGCGTTACATATCCCACGAAAATTGGAGTATCATTTTTTAGCACCTTTACGGTTATATCCCTTGCACCGTTCGAAAAGAACAAATCACCAACGTAATTGTCGGTTACGAAGTTTATTTCAAGTGATTGCTTGATTACATGCGTGAATGTGTCTTCAATGTCAGTTGAAATGGTTAATGGACTACCACCAAAGTATAGTCCATCCTCACCAATTATCCTTTCAGTTGAAGTATCGTTGTAGCTTACAATCTGAACTTCAATCTCATTGTTGTTTATATCGTAAAAACTTCCGTGTATGTACATAAATTAGAATGTTTTTAGACCTGTTTTATTCTTTACTCCCTTGTAATTCTTCATTGCAAGGTATAAGTCAGAACCCTTGATTTTGACTGTGCTTTCGGTATATCCTCCAACACCGCCATTGTCAAGGACATTGAAAAGATTTTTCTGTTGTCGTTTGTTCAATACCATTTCACCTGTATTCAACCTTGCAAGGATTGTATCACCATGTGTTGAATCACCTCCAACAATACCACCTTCTGCATAACCGCTTAAACTGTGAATCTGTGCAATCATTGATGCAACTTGTGCCAATCCTGCAATTGCGAATGCAGCCCAACCAAAAGGTCCCAAAGAAGATGCTTGTGCTGTTGCTTGTGAGTAACCCAACAATATGTTTGCGATTGTCTCTGCAATGATTCCTGCAGTTTGAAGTCCTTTGTCATCGGACATTTCACCAAATTGGCTTATAAGTCCTGCTGTTGCACTTGCTGCATCGCCTATTTCACCCCATGTCTTGGTCTGCTCTTCAAGTTTCTTGGTCTGCTTGTCAATTTGTTGTGCTTGATTTCCAAGGTTCATTTGTTCAAGGCTAACGCTAAATATTTCTTTCGCTATCTCCTTGTATGCTTCACTGCCTTCCAAACCCAAATCGGCATACTCTTGTTTGATAGACTTTAGTTGCCTTAGAAGTGAGTCATTGAAGTTCATTTGGGATTGGATGTTTTGCATTGCATCCGAATCACCACCAACGTACATGTCAAATGTTGAAGTGGTTTGTGAACGCTGCAAGTTGTTGAACCTTTCTTGCAATTGTTCAATCTTGTTTATTCTTTGTTCCCACTGCCTTTCCGCTTGCCTTGCAAGTGAATCGTCAACCCTTATTTCCTTTTCGGTTTTTGGTGTGGTTGTCGTTGTAGTTCTTGGTGTGGATGTTCTTGTAGTTTTGGACGTAGATGTTCCACGTCTATATCCGCTAAACAGTTTGGCAATTTCACCTTGTATTTGAGCAAGTTCTGCTGCATCTTGTCTTGCCATTGCATACCCAATTGTATATGTACCATCATCGTTCTGTATACCGTTCTCCAATGCCTTTTCCATTCGTTTTTGCAACACTGCTGCCCTTGCTCTAAGGGTAATGGCTTGTATGATTTTATCGGTATTCCTTATAAGCAAATCCTCAGCATCGTTGATTGAATTAATGCTGATTCCCAATTCGCTGAAAGCATTGGAATTAGCCTTTATCCACTCTGTCTTTTCGGCTGTGGTTTTAAGGCTCTCCCACTGTGCTTGCAAAGTAATGAACTTCGTTCCAAGGTTCTGTATAACGCCATTGTATGTATCTTTCAATGTCTTGTTGAAATCCTCAACAGCCTTTGATGCATCCTCCGTTGATTTGGCTTGTTCCTTTAGTTTGTCAGTGTCATCACCAATAGCTGTAGATAACGCTGCAACTGTAGTAACACCAATAAGTAATAGCCCTGTCCAATCACCCAATAATGCCTTTCCCACTGCCTTTGCAGTGTTCCAAGCCCTCATTGCAACCACATTTGCTCCAACAGCTACCGTATTCGCTCCAACTGCTGCTGTTTCAACTGTTGTTGCTGCTGCACTTGCTGCCATCCTAATTTGCTTTACACGCAACATCAATGCTGAATCCTTGTTGAGAGTGTTTGCAATCGCTTGGACGCCGTTGAGGATTGACAATGCTGCTTGAACCTTAAGGATTGCTTTCTGTACGTCCTTGTTTTCAGCACCGAACAGTGCCATTGCTCCTGTGGCAATTGATGTAACTGCTGCAACGCCTTGAATGCCTTGAATCATTGCGTCAAGTTTCATCGTATCGGAACTGAAACGCTTTGTGGCTTCTGCTGCATCACCAATTGCATCCTTCACACGTCCTGCCTCTTCCGCTATTCGTGCAAATGCATCAGTATCTGCAAGACCATCGAAGTTCATTTGCGCCATCAAGTTTTGCAAATCCCTCAACTGTCTCTTCAATGGTGCTGATGACTTGGTGATACGTTCAAACTTCTCATTAATTTTGTCGACATTAGAAGTGGCTTTACCAACGTCAAGCAATTCCTTTTGGACGTTCTTTATTGTCTTGGATAAATCGTCTTTACCTGTTAATCTGACGGTATAATCGGCTTTCATTTATTCTGTTGTTTAGTGGATTCAAGGTATGACTTCGCCATCATATTGAGACGTTCAATGTCTGCCTTGGTTATCTTAGTTTCATGCTCACTTTCCTCTTGTTCCTTCTCCCAAGGGAATGTTGCAATGTCTTCAAACTTTAGTTTCTTCTTTGAGTTGGTCTGTGCAATCATGTATGCAATCAATCTTGCTTGTTCCCAATTCTCCTTACAACTGTAATAGCTGTATTTCAATGCAGCATTGATTTCGTAAAACTGCATTTCGTCAAGCACATAACTTGGTGGGTAATGCAGTTGAATCACCAACATTGCATATATCTCACTTACACTTAACTTTTTTTTTGCTCACCGTTCTCATCATATCCAAACAAGTTATCTTTCTTGTTTTGTTCTGTAACGATTTCTGCGATGTCTTGATAGAGTTTTGGATTATTATCAAGTGCATCAAGAAATGTATCCCAATCAAGGACATTGTCTTGATTGTTTGCAAGTATCATTGAATAGAAGAAAATGTAATTGTCAAGCAGTGTATTAATGGCAAATGGCTTTCCTGTGATTTGCTCAAATATAAACAGTGCCCTAATTGTGTACTTAATTTTGTAGTCAGTGCCATTGATAGTAATCTTTTTCATGATAGTATTAGATTTAAATGATTAGGTAATTAAAAAAGGCAGTGCTTTTCACACTGCCTTGATATTATTGTCAATATTATGCAGTTGTCTTTGTCAATGCTCCTACGCCTTGGAACTGCACTGAATATGTTGCATATTCACCGTTTGGTGCATTCAAACTAAGTGAAGTAATCACCACTTGTCCTGTGTACTTGATTGCTGTTTCTGGAGTCCATCCACCTGTAGGTACATCAGTTGCATTTGAACTCTTCTTTGCGAAGACTGCCGTGATTGGCTCTTTGGCAATCATCAAGTCAAACAAGTCATCGAAATTGTCACCCTCACCATCTACGCTGTAAAGGTTTTCAGAAGATGCTTGCCATGACAAAATGCTAACCTCTTGTGAAGCCCAAGAACCTCCACCCTCATCCTTGTTGGAAGTATCGGTTGTTTCGCCATTAATTTCAAGCGTATGTGAAGTTGCGTATGCGATTGAAGTACCACTAAGGAACAACATCAAATCACCACCTTGTATCTTGCTCATATCTTTTATTTAGTTTTAGTAAGTGTTATTTCTATTAATCTTGTATATAAATATCAAGGTACAACCTAAAAATGAAGGTATCTTCACTAAATTCTTCCGAAATATTTGTTACCTCAATACTTTCAAAGTAATCGTCCTTGAATCTGTCAAGTCTGCTTGCTACCGCATCAGCTACCTTGTTTCCCTCATCGTAAGATGGTGACAAGATGGTTACTTCCATTCCCACACTTTCACTTGTGTAGTCCTTGGTGCTATAAGGTGTATAACTTATCCTCTTGTACACCAAGAATGGAAACGTTGTACCCTCATTCGCTACAAGTGGGAATATCTTGTTTGATAGGTATTTCGCTACTGTAGTGTCAGTTTCAAGTATTGATTTTATTCTCTTTCCAACCTCAAAATTCTTCATCGGTTCAATAGTTTTTGTATCTGCTTGTTTATGCTTTCAAGGATTGTTCCTTCAAGTATGTAACTCATGTTTTCTCTTGCCTCTTGGAAGAAATGCTTTGCCTTGATGCTACCACGATAGTTGGATTTTCCTGTATCCTTGATATATCTCTTTTTCTTACGTGAATAGTCTGAGTGACCTTTCTGTCTGATATATCTTTCCTTTGTACCACTTTCAAAGAACTTCAATCTGAAATCCTTCATTATACTAACCCTTGCTTCCATGTATGCCTTGTCACCTTTCACCGTGATTCCCTCATACATCGGTTTGCGAATCCATTTGGATATGTGGTTTGCACTCTCTCCCATTGCAGCCTTGAAGTAGTATTGTGTATGACGTTGAAGTTCCTTTGCTCCTGCATAAACAGCCTTGAAAATTATGTTACGCCTTGTTTCGTCATCTGATAGGTTGTTAAGTGTTTCATCCACTCCCTTGCTGTCAATAATTACGCTATTCATTGATTAACTCACATCTAATCGTTAGGTTCATCCTTGATTTGTCTGGGGTAATGTCTATTATCTTATACCATTTCCCATTCCAAAGAATGTGGTCAAGGTCATCTATCTTTACGTAGTGTCGGATGGTGAACTCCTTGATGTATGGATAGACCAATTCATCGTTCTCATATTGCCTACCACCGCCATTGTGTATCAGTCTTGCTCTCACCATGTTCTTGTAGGAGTACTTAACGGTTTGCTCACCATATTCGTTGATGGTTTGAATGGGTCTATAGACCTTGATAAACTCTGTTAGTTGTCCTGCAATCATCCAAATACACCTCCGTTTTCGACCTTCTTTGAATAGTCCTTGAACAAGTCAAGAATGTAATTATAACTTGTTGGTACTTCTGTCATATTGGAATATGATATTGATTCCCTCTGCATGTACCAATTGGCAATTAGGATTAGAATAGCGTGAAGAAGTGGTGACGGTAATTCACCACTTTCTTCTGCTAATTCACTTAAATCTCTATCTATGTGCTTGCTAACTACTTGTTCAGCAATTTGTTCAAGCGATACAAGGTATTCATCGTCATCGGTGAAATAATCATCAATGTTTAAGTGTTTCTTAATTTGGTATAGCTGTACGAACATTTGTGTATCGCTTTATTTAAGTTAGTTAGTTTTAGGCTGCAACACCTGTTGCAATAGCACCGCTTCTTACAACCTTAGCATCGAAGAATGCGTTAACAACGATTCGTACTTGTCCACTCTTTGCCAAAGTATATGGGTCAACCGTCAAGTCGATAGCACCCCATTGACCAATTACAAGGTTGGAGAAGTCACCATAAGCAAAGTAGTTACCGCTAACGTTAGAAGTGTTGAAACACTTTGTACCGTCGATTTCACCGTTCTCCATCACCAACTCAGTTGACTTGGTAGATTTTGACATGTTACGGAACTTAGCCTTTGCCTTGTTAGACATCACATATACACATTCCCCAAGAACGTTAGCATCCTCAACGTCACTTTCAAGTGCTGTAAGTCCACTGAATGCAGATACAGAAGTTGCAGCAGACGTTGGATAGAAGATACCTGCAGGAGTTGTAGTCGTACCACTTGCAGTACCTAAAATAGTAGATTCCAACTTGGTGTTGATAGCGTTAACGATGTCGTTCTTAATCATGTTTTCGGCATCAAGAGAATCTTGAACCAAGAATTGCTTTGATACGTCAACATAAGCGGTCAAACGCTTTGGAGTTAATTTAACGTGAGAGAATGAAATACCTGCGTCACTTGCGTCTGCTGTCTCACCTTCCCATGTTACGTTTCCGCCGTTCATGATAGGAATTTGAACGTCACCCACAAGACCACCAAGATACTTGGCACCTGCTTGAATGAGGACATTCTTAGCCCTCAATGGCTCTAAGATGTTCGTAAAGTCAGTCTCTACAACGTCTTCACCCTCATTGGTAACAGTAATGGCTGACCTAATTTCGTTTACAGGCAATTGGATTTGTCCACCGAAAGAAAGTCCTGCTTTCCTCATTTCCTCTGCACCTTTGTTTACAACTGCACTTGCAGCGTCAGAAAGATTGCGGTTGTTTGCAATCTCATTGATAGTTTGAATAAGTCTAAACTCTTTCTTCATTTTTTTAGTAGTTTGAATTTTATTTACAGAGGAATCGGTTGGTGTATCAAATTCTTTTTCCAATTTCCTCAATTCCTCATTTATGTTATTTATTTCTTCTTTAATGTTTTCGATTCTCTCATTCTCAGAATCGTTGAAATCCCTAATCTCTTCTTTGCACTTGTCAAGGATTTCATGCGCTTCTTGTTTAAGTTGCGCTTTCTTGTCTCTCAGTTCAACACTGTTCATTACAATTCGTCAATTTCTTTCCTTATTAAGTCCATCTTTGCGTCAATCTCATCAGATGTCTTTTTCACGTCTTCGTAAGCCCTTGTGCTGCAAGATGTGGAACTATAAGCAGGTTGGAATACAGGACTTACGTCATACAACCTATCAATCTTGTATATCTCCCTATAAAGTTGTCCATCCTTCTTGTACCATTTTTGCGCTGTGTCATCCTCTGCATTGATTGAAAATGCAAAAGAACTTGAATCAATGTCACCACGATGAAGATATTCCAACAATTCATTTCCCAATGCTGTATTTGGACTGTCAAACATGTATCTTAATCCCTTGTCATCAACTTCCAAAAGAAGACTTCCTACACCATACTTTGACCTTGCAAGAATCTTGTCATCTTGATGGTTGAACTTTGCGAAGATGTCACTATTCTTGATTGTTTCATCGTTGATTGCACCCCTATGTATAATCTCAGTCCAACCGATGTATTCACTTGGACTGTCAAACACTGCTGCATAACCCTCTACGGTTCTGCTTTCGGAATCAATCTTGAAATCACTCTTTATTTGTCTTAACTCTTCCATAATATTATATTTAATAAATAGTTAATTAGTCAGAAAAATACAGATTTATCTGTATTTTTTTATTTATCAGCACCACTTGTTATATATTTAATCCAAACCTTTCTTTATCAATTAGTGCATTATGATTAATTTCTTCTTGCGACAGAACTTTTTCGTAAAATCTTATACAATATAATTCGAAATTTGATGTTGCATTTCCGATTTTAATTTCACCAGTTACAGTGTTAGTATTAGTGAATGTTCGGTCAAATAAAAGACTTGAAGTTGCGTTGGATTTTATTGTTACTCTATTTCCGTTAAGAGACAATTTTGAGATGTAACCGCCATATGCATTCCATCGCAAATTAATTGACGTATAACCTGCTCCTATCTCTCTGTAAGACACACTTGAAAAAACATTATTCGTATTATCCCAAAGCCAAAAACCGCGTGTAGAGCCTACATGAATATACATGTTGTTACTAATTGAACCGTGACGTAAAGGTTTAATAACCATTTCAACTGCCAATTTATCTTGATTAATAGCATCTAAAATCGCTTGAGATTCAAAAGACGGAGTTACATCAAGAATAACATAATTATTTCCAAACGTACTTGGTACTGCATTCAAAATTATGTGTCCAGTAAGGTCTTTCCATGATTCTGGCGATTCTTCGTGTTTTCCAAGTCCAACGTTCCACTCTGCATCAAACATGGCGATAAGCCCATCAGTGATATAAGGGTTTACATTTGTATTCTTCGCTACCCTACGTCTCAATGTTATATGGTTCATGCTGCTGCAATGAATTTTGTCAAGGTTATTTTCCACTTTACGCCATCCCATATTGCATTCAACTCATAGGGTGTGGATGCTTCAATTTCAGTCAAATCGCTTCCATCTGCATATATCACTGTATTGGTTGATGAAACCGTCACTGACGGTGTTGTATCGGTCGTAAACGATACAATCAAACCTTGTAGGTAATCGGATGAAGTAACCGTTGGCAACGTGAAAGCCATTGTTCCAACTGCGAAGTCAACCCTATTGTAACTCATCTGCAATTGAATGCTTGATGTTGAAGCGGTATAAACTGTAATCCCAATCTTGTCTTCTTTTCCACTAATGTCTTGGTGTTGGGTTAAATAGCCTTGATTTGTTACCCAACTTTCAGTTGCATATCCATTCAATGACTGTATGGCTGTATCTGCCTTGTTCAGACTTGCTTGAACGTCATTTGCTAAATCTGTCTTTGGGATTCCTCCATTGGGTTTTTCATAGACATTGGGCTTGTTCTTGATATAATCAACCTTCGTTGAATCAGTTTGTTCCCAATCGCTTTGAACTTGTACAATTGATGAACCTCCACCAATTGAAGTTGCAAGACCAACGTTTGCTCCAACTATAGAGTATGTCATGGTTGAATTGCATGGAATGAATCCGTCAGCAGTGGTTTTTACAATTTCAAATACATAATCGTTGAAGTATCTGAAATCACTGTTGTCACTGTTCCTTTTTCCATTCACTTCCACGCCATACTTTCCAAGTGGCAAAGGATTGAGGACTGCAATGATGATTGTGCTGTCACCAATGTCATTGTACTTTATCTTTCCGTTTTCCTCATTACCTTCTTGTACAGTTATCTTTGAACCGTTACTTGAAACAAGGTTTACACTTGTAATCGTACCGTCCAAATCAATTATACCACCATTGCACATGGTTTCAGTCATGTGCAATGATAGTTTAAAGTCGTTTCCCTTCGTTATTCTTGGTATGTTGTTCATATTTCAAAATTACTATTCTTGCTCTGTATAGAACTTATTACAATCAGAAATTTCAAATGGTTTTTTAAATGCTTGAATAGCTGCCATCTGAGCGGTATATACATTATCTTCCGTTATTCCCTTTACAGTGTCGGAATCTCCATAATTAGGCGATAAGGTAACATTTTCTGTATTCCATTCTTTTGTTATCCTTGTTGGTTCACCTATTATACTAATTGCGTCAAGTCCTGCACAATGCAAAACTGTTAGTACATTAGCATAATTCGCACATAATGTTCCAATACCCTCATGTAAGTGTGCTCCATCTGCTAAAAATCCTGTTTTGTCTCCACCAACAGTTGCTTGTGCCAAAGGAGTTGTTCTAAGATTTTGCACTGCTGTACCATACGGATAAAGAATCTCAGTTCCTGTTAAATTCAAAATATTCAATGCATTTTCACAAGTACCACTCCATCTGTTCAATTGCTCGGTAGAATCTTCTGTATATGAACCATGAGTTAGAATCCACCCTAATTTATATATCTTGTTACTTGCAGTAGCCTTCTCATAGATAGCTTTGTGTAATTTGTATATAAACGGTTCAAAATACGTTGACCATGCTTGAAACGCTGCTGTACCATTTTGTTGGAATGTAATTATATCCCAATCCTCATCAGCAAGTATTGTGTCAGCGTAAGCAGGACTATTAACGGCTCTCCACTTAGCTTTAGCGTCATCACTCTTGAATTTACGATAAGAATATCTTGTTGGAGTATATGTAGTTCCATTCAAGATAGTATCTTCATTGGTAAAATTAGCACAATGTTGCGCTAACGTACAACCACCAATAGTTGCCATACCAATCGTAAAATTAAGACTTGGTGCAACGTTTTTCAAAATTCTTGGAACATAACTTATAGAATCTTCAGTAAATGAGTTTCCGAAATGAATTATCTTTATCGGTTTGATATTTTCTCTCTCCAATTCAGTTACCTTGTCTTCTATTTCATCAACTCTCCATTCATTGCCACTCCTTATCCTTTTAACTTTGAATCTAAAATCGTATAAGTATGCGCCATAGGTATTATCGTTATAATAATACTGTTGCTGTTGTCCACTTGCTTCTATATACCTAAATCCGTAAGCCCCTACCGCTATTGTCTCATTTTTGCCAATTACAATATTTAAACTTGATAAATCGACCCAAGTATTAGCGGTTAAATCTTTCATCTTTACACCTGTGTCATAAGTCTCTTGCAATACTTTATATTCACTATATCTGTAAAGTGTGACATTGGTATCTGCCGAAATATTACTTGATGGCTTCCACAAATAGATAGAATCCAACCTATCCCCCTCTTCATATTCAAACGATAAATCTCCAACGATTCTACTTTGTGATGCAGAATAACCTCTAAACGTTTCGTCATCAACACCACTTGTAAATTCTATGGTTTGAGTTGTTTGTAATCCTTCAATTACCTTGTCATACTCCATAAATTTACTTTCACTTCTCAAAACTGTGAAATAAATTGAATAAACATACGATGTTACATAGGCGTTAGATATGAAATCGTAAAATCTATTAGATGTCGTACCATCAGTGTAATTTACATTATTTCGGATAGCAACTGAATACCCTTTTTTCAATTCAATACCAAGATTTGCGACATTTATATCAGTGGTTGCAGTTATATCTATAATGGCAACACCTGTATCATATTGACCAACCAAATTGTTACTTTCGTCATACACATATATTTTAGTCGTAGCTGAACTTGTTGAAGTGGTATTTTCGTGCTTGTACATTCTAATGGTTTGTATAACGTCACCATCTTCATACTCAAATGATTTATCAGCAATAATGCGTTGATTATTTATACGTGTTGTAGCCCTATATCCATTGTCGTATGTTACAATTGATTCGTCGAATATTTCGTTATTTAGCCTTGCAATAGGCTTATCTGTACGTAACTCAGATACTATTCCGTATACTTTACATGCGCTGCAATATATGTAATCTATATCAGACACATCATAATAATGTTCACCAACAACTGTAGGTGCTGGCAATAATGATTCAACGAAATTATCATTTTCGTCAACTACAGTAACTATACTACGTTTACTGTTATTAGCAGCACCATAATTGTATACACGTATTTTCTTATATCCACTTACATCATATTTGTAGGCATACCAATAGTCACTTGTTTCATCATGCGTTCCATCTTTATTCCATATTTCTCCAGTTCCTAATATATCACCCTTCGCAACTTCCGTTTCACTTGTCACAACAACCATTTCAGACAAATCATCTATATTTTCCGATAGAGTGTTTTCCATTTCATTTATCTCTATCTTTGAATACGTTTCGTCCTTGTCATAATAGTTCTCAAAATCTTCATTGATACCACTGACAATTGTGTTGATGTCATCCTTGTCGTAATACAAGTCTGGGATAAATCCACCACCACCTTCAATCAAGTCATTGACCTCATCCTTGGTGTAAGTCTCATCCTTGGTGTAAACGTTGGCAACCTTGCTGTTTACCTCATTCAAGTTCTCTTGTATTTCCTCAGCCATTACCACATCTACATCAGTTGCTGTGTTGTCTTCAACAGTAATATCAGACACGACATAGAAATCAGTGGTCTTCACATCCGTTTGGTCATAACTTCCATCATTAAATGCTGAATCGCTGTTTGCGTAGTACAAGACAAATTGGAGCATACCCTTTCCCAATGGTCTCAATTCATCCCATTCAAGGTTTACGGTGTAATCCTCAATGTTATCCTTGATTACAGCAACGTTTATGGCAGTCGTGAAGAATTTTGCCTTGACGATTGAATAACCGTCCACAATGTCCTTGTATTGGCTTATGTCAACCTTACAGTCACCGCTTGCGTATATTCTTTTAACCATTATTTTCCTCTTGTTTATTTACCTTATTAATTACGTTATCTTCCACCTTAGTATATGGGACCATGTGTTTATTCCCACCTTCAATTTCGCCATATCCCAATTCTTTTCTTACTTCATTCACACATAGGACACCCTTGTCAAGTAAACTACCATAATAGCTTGCAAGTGCTTGCTTATCAGTTTTGAGCAATGCAGTTTCATCAAGGTTGATGACAATTCCCTTTTCACTTGGTTTCACCAACTTTCTTGTAAATTCCTCTTCACACATTGTTATATAAGGCTGTAGGGTGTGAAGCAAGAATTGATTCTGTGTAGCTTCAATTGTGGAGTATGAACTATGTGTCAAATCACCCAATAGAACTGGAGATATGCCAAAGAACCTTGCAATGTCGTTCACGTTGAACATTCGTGATTCCAACATCTGTGACTCTGCCGCTGACAATTGGATTGGCTTATAGTCCATGTTGCCTTGTAGGACTGCCAAACCGTTTCCACCTTTGCTGTATGCTTGATTCCATGAAGACCTTATATCTGCCTTCTGTTGGTCGTTTAGCTGCCCTTGGACTGTTAGGACACCGCTAAGATTACAACCGTTTGTAAAGAAGCTATTTGCGCTATTTTCAGTGTTATTTGCAAGTTTGATGCTTCGTGTTGCGAACGAAATAACGCTTACACCATTGACACCATCATAGCTATTCTTGACCAAGTGAATCATGTTGATTGGTTCAATCTTTTTCTTACTGATAATTGGACAAGTGTAGTACAAGATTCCCTTGTACTTGTCATAAGTTATGATTACATCACCACTTTGAAGAAATTGAAGTTCAATTGGTGTACCATCTTCGGCTCTGTGGATGTACGCAAAGCCGTTTCCTTTCAAAAGTACCGATTGTATCAGCAACTTCATGAAGTTGAACTTGGTCAAGTTGGAATTGTAGAAGACAAATTTCAATGGGTGTGTCTCCAACTCCGACTTGTGCATCTTGTCAACTTTTTTGATACGGATTGGGAGCATTGCAACACTATCACTTATGATTTCAACCGCCCTGTAAACCGCACTAATATTCATGGAATTGTATTTGTTCTCAATCTCACTGAAACATAAGCCGTCTGCATACGTTTGAACGTAGTTGATGCCACTCCTTTCCTCTTTCTTTTTTCGATTAAATATTCCCATTATTTTCTTTAGTTTTAGTCGTATATTAAACTGCAAGGATGGTGTTATTATACTGTGGTGTAGCAAGGTAAATTCCTAACGCTTCAATCATTGCAATTACACCATCAATCTTCTGCATGTCTTGCGTCTTTATCGGCTTACAATTACTTGTCACTGTATAATCATCAGTTATCAAGAACAAGTGACTTTCATTTTCAACTGTTATACATTTAGTTGGAACGCTTTCCACCTTTTCAACTTTCATTATTACATTATGCAAGTCTTTATAACTTGGTTTGTAATTCAATTGGTTATTATATTTCCTCTCCAAATTGAAAACCTTTTTGTCGGTATAGAATTGGATAGATGACCAATTTTCTTTTCTTCTAATGGTATGTTTAATCCCCAACGAATTAAGTAATTTAGACATGTCAGATATTATATTATAGTGGTTGTTCGACTGTACGAAACTACATTGTCCATTCATTTTATTGCAAGTTCCGTCTGTGTCCATTAGACCACGTAATAATTCAAATCTTTGTTCTATTGAACCAAATAAATATTCTTTAGGGATATGTTTATTCTTCAATAAATTATTTTTACGTAATTCAGTATATAACCCATTAGAAACGTTTACTTGATAGGTGTTACCTTCAACATATACATATTTTACCGTGTATTTCTCTTTAAGATGCTCATACATGCATAAATCTTTTTTTTCACAAGTAAAAGTACTATTGTAAGAATTTCCGTCACCCAGCCATTGACCTAATGTATATGGGTCTATAGTATAATTCTGTTCTTGATACTCTACAGGTTTATTATAAATAGTATGTACCCAATGTGTCTTACCATTTTTCAAATAATTTTTGTAAAGCCATTCTGTATTTTTTAAACCCATTTTATATACAGTTTTCTTTTTACCGTCTTTTCTTTCACATGTATTATAATTAACATACCAATTATGAGTATAATCACATGTAACAGAACTGTCATTGGAAAAAGTCACCTTGTAACATGGTCTGTTATAATGTACGTCTGTTGTACTTATTACTCTTGTTGGTTGTCCATTTTCATCGAATACGTAATCATTTACTCCTATCTCCTTTATAGTTTTATTACCTTCTGGAGTTGGTACAATAGTATCTACATCCAAACAGTTGTCGTTATGGTCTGACTTCAAGGTTACATTGCTGAAACACCATCTTGTGATTGGGTTATTGTCAATTACCACTTTGTTGGACTTGATTAACCTCTCTAACTCCTTTGTAGGCTTATTAAAGTTCCACAGGGCTTGACTATATGGCTCTAATGGTAAACCCTCTGCCGTTGCGTCAATCGCCCACTGTGTAGCATTATAGCTATCGTATGCAATTTTACATATAAATATCTCTTTGTTTGCATTTGTTATGTCTTTCAAGACATAATCATAGTCGGTAACATTGCCATCCGTTATGGTCAAGTAACCCTTTCTCTTCCAATCCTTGTACAACTCACAGTTTGGATTGTCATATAGTGCCGATTGCGGAAGATAATACTTGGTGATAAAGTGTAGTTTGTCATCATGAGGAATCATGAAGCTAACCGCTGTCATATCACTCACCGCTGCAAGGTCTACACCAACGTAACAACTTTCTCCCTTGAAGTCCGAAAATTTCAAATCCTTTGTACAACTAAGCAAAAGGTCATTTGAAAGCCATATCTCCGAATTGCTAACCCATTGGTTTAGGTTTTTTGTCCTTGTTCCAACCTCCAATGATGTGTTGTTCTTTGCCTTTACTACTTGTTGCCTTAGATAGTCCAATTGTACGGTAGTTCCAATACTTGGATTTGCTTTTGCCCATACGCTTTCGTCATGCCAATCATCATCCTCATCCAAGGTGTAGATTGCTGCAAATTGACTATCATCCTCTTTCACTCCACTGAGGATTTCCGTACATGTTTGGCGATAGCCATAGCAAAATCCGAACTTGTTGAAACCTGCTGTAGTGATTATGATTCCAAGGCTGTTCTCACGCATACCTTGACTTGAACACATGACATCCCACAATCTTGAATCCCTCTGTTCGTGACACTCATCAAGGACAAAACAGTAGGAGTTGTAACCGTCATTACCACTTGCATCACTTGATAGGACTTGCATGAAAGACTTGGTTCTGTCGAACTTTATTTTGTCTCTGTAACGCTTGAAGTACTTCCCCTTGGTGTCTATACTCTGCAAGAAATTGGAACTCATGTCGAAACAAATTTTGGCTTGTTTTGCACTGTTTGCCACAAGTTCCACTTCACTACCGTTCTCTCCGTCACCAACCAACATGTAGAGACATATTGCTGCTGCAAGTGCTGTCTTTCCTTGCTTTCTTGCCAACTCAATGTAGCAGTAATTGACAACTCTCTTGTCAGTGCCTTTGTGGTAGAATCCAAAGATGTTTGCCACAATCCAAATCTGATAGGGTAGAAGTTCAAAGGGTTTGCCGTTGTGCTTTCCTGTAAAGTGACGTAGATGACCTATGAACTTGATGACCTTGTCAACCTTCTCCGCCTTGAAGTCATACTTGTCGAACCATTGAAGATAGCGTAATGTGGCTTGCTTCACATAGTTACAAGCCACAATCTCACCGCTTTGAACCCTCAATGCGTAGTCCTTGTAGTCTTCTACGGTCATTAGTTCACCAAGGAGTTTATAAAGTCATCAGTGTCATCACTCTCTGCAAGTCTAATCTTGCTGACTGCATAAGGTGAAAGCCCAAGGTGTTGGACTTGTTTCAAGATTGTCGCTTGAAGGTCTTTGATTGTCGAAAGTAGTGGGTTCTTTTTCCCAGTGCTCTTATCGTAAATGCCATTCTCTTGGACTGACTTTGTGCAAGCATCCAACAACTCCAAGTTGTAGGCTAACATTTGGATGACCGCCATCCATTCAGGTCTTACCTCTCCATAGGTTTGGACTAAGTAGTGTTTCACACTTTCCAAATACTTTTTGTTACTCATAGTTCTTGCGATTTAAGTTTCTTTAAATTATTTTAGTGTTTTTTCGCTTCTGAGGCGTTTTCACGTTGGAATACTGATAATTGTCCACCGTGTGGGTTTTATGCGCTTAGAGTTGAAGTAAATGTGGTATACACCAATCCTCCATCAGTTTCTTCCATTCCATTCCCTTGAAGTAAGAGTTTTTCAAACTTTTTCTCCACTGCGTGCTTGATTACATACTTTACGTTGGAGAAGGATGGAATATGTGACCAAACAGTTCTTAATTCTTCCAACAATTGCTCTTGAAGTTCTTGTAATTCTTTTTCGTTCTGAACCGTTGGGATAACATTCTTCAACTTTGAGTTGAAGTAATCTGTAAGGTCTTTCAAGGTTTTTACTTCTTTTACTTCTACCTCTAAAGGTTCTTTTTCTTTTATATTATTATTTATAATAATATTTTCTTTTTCTTCTATTTTATTATTATAAGTAATATTATTATTTAATAAATTATTATTAATATTAATATTATCTATATTATTTATTTTGTTGTCACTTTTTACCGTATTTGTTACCGTATTGTTTACCACTTTGTTTATTTCTTTGTTTATTCCTAAGTTTATTTCTTTTTCTTTATCTTTTTCTAATTCTATTTCTTTTTCTTTATCTATTTCTTTATCTAAATCTAAATCTAATTCTATATCTATATCTATAGGTCCCAAACCTTCTTGTGGGTGAAACTCTTGCATGAAATTATCAAATAAATCTTCAAAGGTTTTCTTCTGTATGGGTTTCTTCAAGTCATTCCAATTCACGTAGTATCTACTTGCGGTAGGTTTCTTTCCCTTTGTCCACTTCTCACCTCTTTCCCTTCTTATCAGTCCAAGTTCAATTAGTTCTTGAACTGCCTCCAACATTGATTTCTTCTTGATTTGACAACTCTCTCTAAGAGTTTCATTGTTCATATAAAGATAGCCCAATCGTTTGGGTTCGTCAAGGACGAAGTAATAGTTGATAATTGTTGCCAATACCTTCTTGGCGTTCTTAGTTACAAGGTCAGATTCCTTGATGTTAGTTGGAAGTACTTGTTCCATTCTCTTTTCGTTTACGCTAATAGTTTCCATTTCTTTTTTTCTTTTAATTTATTATTCCTACTCTCAAGACCTTTTTTAAGCAAAGGAGAGTTGGAAAATTAAAAGGTCTTGTAGGAAACCAACTCTCCGTATATATGAACTGTTGCAATCAGTTCATCTAATAAATAGTATTATACTTGCAAAAAGTAAAGATTTTTTCTATTTTTTTTTTTTCATTTTACATAAAAAAAACCCTTCATCAATTGATGAAGGGGAAAATAATAATAACTAAATGAATCTATAATATATTAATAAACTATGCTCTTTCTATATATAAATATAAGTATAGTCTAAAAAAATTGAAGTTTTTTCAATTTTTTTCTCAAAATTCAACTTTTTTTTTCGCCATCATACTATTTATATTCAGAAAGTAAAAGTAAAAATAATTAACTAAATATTCAACTAAAACTAAATTATGTTAGATTTTAATTACAATCAGAACTTCTCAACCATTGAGAGTGATAATCCAAGACTAAAGCAATTATGGTACGGAATGAATACAACTGACAACTTCGGCTGCATGAGTTATCTCTACTTTAAGTATAATTGTCCTTCAACTGTGGATGAATTTATCACCAAATACGTTGAGGACGCAGATACCGACAAGAATAGAAAATTATGTGGTAAAAGTGCAATGCATTTGGCTACACAAGCCCTCAAATTAAGGGAAAAAGACCATAACAGATGTGAACCAAAGGTTTACAACGATTACTTGATTAAAAAATTGTTTTATGACACTATGAACGGACTGAGGAAAGAAAAGGAAATGATGGAAATTATGGAGGATTTGGGCTTCTACATTCAACACTCCAACTACTACGAAGATGCAAAGATGGGTGTGGACATTTGGTTGCAAAATGGTATAGGTGACAACGTTGCAGCAATCCAAGTTAAGCCTCAATCATTCTTTATAGGTGATTCCAACAAGTCACTTATAAACGATAGGAAAGAAGCCTTGAAAAAGGAAAAATACACAGAATGTATTACAGGATGTCCAACCTTCGTTGTAATATATTCTCCAAATGGTGAATGGTTAAGGAACGAAAATGGCAAATACTGTTTCAGGTTCCAACAATTGCTGAACGTTGACGGTACATGCAAGGTATCAAGGGTTAACCAACCGCAACTCTATGCAAATTAACATCATTTAACAGGTTCAATTTGGTTTTTAGAAAAAATTTTCATATTTTTGCAAAAGAGTGTTCTATTACATATTTATTAACTTTTAAAATTAAAAAAAATGGTTGAAATTAAATTGAAACAAAAGGGAGAAAAAATCCAAGCAGAATTGACAGACAACGTTCACAGTGCAACAGTTGAAATTGAGTTTGAGAATTGCGATTCAGCATCCAAATTCTTTGATGACTACACAACTAAACTACGTGAAACGGCTTAATTTAAAGCCACAGGAACATTAATTTCAAGGTGGTGGAATTACTATCCACCACCACAATTAAAACCTCTCAGAACTAAATTAAATGAAAAAAACTTGATTGAAAATTTGGCTTTATCCAACTATTTTCCATATATTTGCAGAAACTAAAAAAAAAATTCTCAAAAAATACATACTTTTTGAAACTAAGTAATATTTATTAATAGAAAAGGATAACACTAATGGAAAGAACTAAAGAACACAATCAAAAGATAGGTGAGGCAATGAGAAGATACTATGCCAATGAAACTGCCGAACAAAGGGAACAAAGGATTAACAAACTAAAGGAAAGAAAAAGAATTGAAAAGGAACTCTATGAGAGATACCTAAAAGAAAATAACAAATAACTTAAACTAAATGAATTATGATAACCTTAATGACATTATTACAATTTGCGGATTTTGCTTTCTATTTCTGCATTTTCGCAACAATCTTGCAAGTAATTAACATCGTATGTGGATTAACAAATCCAAACGACCAGCAACAAGAAACTAAAGAGGAAAAGGATGAGGAGAAAAAGAAATGAGTGACTTTATAATGATGACACTACTAATCGTAGCCACACTTGTAGGAGCATTTATCATGACCATTCTCTTCTACGCTATACGCTACTATGTCGACATGTACGGTAGAGAACTAATCGGAAAAATTAAGCGTTGGTATGCCAAGTATTTTCAAGCCAAAAAAGGTTAGCAAGTATGAGAGACATGGAAAGGCATTGAACATCTACAAGAACGTTTATAACACCTCACAGTGGCGCAAACTACGTGAAGCCTATCTGATGGAACATCCGCTATGTGAACGCTGTTTAGAGAGAAATAAAATAAGTCCTGCGACAGAAGTTCACCATGTAGTTCCAATCAGCAAGGCAATAAATGAACTTCAAATGAAGGAATTGGGATTCAACCCAAACAATCTTCAAGCCTTATGCGAAAAGTGCCACGATGAACTTCACAATGAATTGAGAAAGTCTGTCTAATTATATTATTATTTATTATTATTTTTCGTATTAATGTGTATTTTCCCCTTCATCAATTGATGAAGGGGTTTTTAATTTACTTCCGTTTGAATCTAATTTCAATTTCATCTGATATGTCAAGCAAATCACCTTCACGGTTCAGAACCTCATACACCTCATTTTGCTTTAATCCGACATGTGGAATGTACAAGAACTCACTTGGTATCTCACTTATTACATCCCAAATCTTGATTATAAATCTTTTCCCTTCTTTTCTAACCCTCATGTCCTTGATGGTCTCTTGTACAATCTCTTTCCTCTGCTTGTCATCTTGAATGTCACGGAAATTATACACGCTGATGTCAATGCCATTTTGGTTCATGTTGTAGTAGATTACAGACAGTTCCGCTTCACGCTTTTCAAGCGCTTCAATCCTCTTTCGTATTACATTTTCCTCTGATTGAAGTGAATCATACCTTTCATTGTACTTCTCACGACTTATCTTTCCATCGAATCGCATTTCCTCCAAGATGTCATACTTCTTGATAACCTCAGTCTCCAATCGTTCCTTCATGACAACAATCTTATTGCCGACCTCAGCAATGTCATTCCTCATGCTTTCAAGTTGGGATTTGTCTTGCTTGGATGCAAGTTGCCACTTCGCTTGAAATGCTACCCTCCATATCAGACTATCACAAATGTTCATGCTCAATCCCCAAGGTGTATTTGAATTGGTAGCCCTATACCTTGCATGGTTTGCGTCAGACACCATTACAGTATTGCTTTCGTCATCCTTCATAATACTCTTACACAAACAGATGTTCTTGGTGTATGATTTAGGTTTATTCCTATTTGCTGCAAGCATTGCCTTTGCTTTCTCCAAGTCCTCTACGTCAACGATTGGAGGAAATTGCATTTGATGCTTGTTCTTTGGGTTTTCCAACCCTGCGTAACTTGGATTTGTCAAGAATTGTCTAATCTTGCTTGCTTGTGCTGTGCGTAGTTTAAGTGGTGTCCAATAACCATTCTCAACCCCTTCATCATGGATTTGCGTAAGGCTCATTCCCTTGTGAAGATAACAGTCATACACCCACCTAATCACCTTTGCTTCATCAAGGTTGATGCCAACGGTTTTATCCTTGTTTGATTTGTAACCATAGGGGATATTTCCTGTGATTTGATTGCGTTCCCTCATGAACTTCTTTGCATTCTCAGCCCTTTCATTCTTGATTTCCGCTTCCATCTTCGCACCAAGCCCTAAGAACATTAGGTAGATGTCACTAATGTCATTTTTCTTCATCTGACCATCAGTGTTTTTGAACCAAGTGGAGAAGGGATATGGATTTAAAAATACAAGGTTTATTTTGTGTGTATCAGCCCATTCTTTGACTGACATTACAACACTAACCCTTCTTGCCAAACGGTCAACAGCGAAAAAATAAATGGTCTCTACGCTTGGATTCTCATTGACGATTTCCTTCAGTTCACTCAATGTCCTGCGCTCTTCTTCACTTAGTTTGATGGCTGATTCCTTACCCATGACTTCTACGATTTCATTGGCTCTATACTCTTTCTGTGCCGCTTTCATGATTGCTGCACGTTGTGCGTCAAGGTCTTGATGTGAACTTGAAACTCTGCTGAAACAAATGCATTTAATCTTTGTCATAACTCTAAATTTTAATTGATTTGTGCTGCAAAAATACAAATAAAATTTGAATTGGGGTGATTTTGTATGTTTTTTCTATAGGAAATTAATACATTTTCACCCTAATTAGTATTTTTCAATACCTAAAAAGTTAGAAAATTACCTCTTGTGTGAAGAAAGG